>OLSG01000508.1_pt1 | contig 48925 bp, 46 predicted proteins | sample 1673041 | NCBI WGS metagenome assembly OLSG01 (sample SAMEA3136749, study PRJEB25190) | human gut metagenome | reverse complement strand
AGTTCATATCTGACTTCAAAAATGGATGTAAAGTCACATACAAAAAATGCAAGCCAGTTATCAGACCAGACAAATCAGAACTTTCTGAATATTGTAGATATGTCCGATGCTTGTATGAACTTAGATGGTTCAATTAATAGAGACAATTTAAAATCATCTATACATAATGTTGATAAGATGTTTACAGATGTTACAAATGCCAAATACGATAATATAATAACAAAAGGCAAGTATCATATTGGAAATTTCTTCAATGGGATAGCGGATAAACTGGGGATAAAAGGACACGATATTGATGCTTATACAGGAGCTACGCAGCGGCTGGATGAACTTGCGAAAGAAAGCCAACAAACAAAAAGTAAAAATTCCAAGGGTAAGAAATCCTCTGGGAAAGGCAGTTCTTCCAAGAAAACGATCGAGAATGTGTTTGGAAATTAAACAAAAAATAGGGCTGATTTTACAGCCTTATTTTTTTGTCCAAAAGTGACACAGAAAGTATGTTTTTTACCATTCTAATAATAAAGATACTAGAAAGTAGAAAGCGAGGAGTTTTTAATGGAAATTATCTGTACCTATGATGAATATGACCGTTTTGAAGAGGTATTTCATCAGATGGATTATCAGGCTGGCGAATATGTCCCTGATACAGTCGAATTGGAGGAGGAAATTCTTCCAAACCTGAAAAAATATATTACCTTCCTGATGTGGATCGATACAACCGGGGTTCAGACTGAAGGGAACCGATACGTTCGTAAGCTTATCCATAAGATTCTTTTGGGAAACATTACTCTGGTTGATGAACTTCCAGAAAGATGCCAGGAAGCGAAGAAAGGAAAAAAATCATGATCACAATTTATGCAGAAAAACCGGATGTTGGAACAAAAATTGCTGCAGCCCTGGATGGTATCACGTTAGACTCCGGAAAGAAAGTTACGTTTGAAGAACTTGGAAATTATGAAAAGCAGATTAAAGCGCTTAGAAGCAAACAAGGATACTTAAGGATCCGATACCAAGGGAAGGATGCGGTCGTTACCTGGGGGTATGGACATATGTGCGGGTTGAAACAGGCGCAGGATTATAATGAATCTTACAAGGACTGGAGAAATCTGCCGCTTCCATATATTCCGGAAAACTATGAACTGAAACTTTCGAAAGGCGTAGAAAAACAGTTTGAAGTTGTTCGGAAATGCTTTAAAAATTCAGAACTTCTGATCTGTGCGACAGATAATGACCGGGAAGGAGACCTGATCTTTGATTACATTTACCGGTACATGAACTGTCATACTCCGTTCAAACGTGCAATTTTTAATAAACAGGCAAAGGAAGAATATCAGAAGGCGTTTTCTCCGGAGTATCTGGTCTCCAGTGATAGCCGGATGCCTGTGATGGAAGCAGGAAGGGCTAGGAGCGCTGGGGATTTTGTGGTAGGAGCAGGACCTACAGTCGCCATGACATTAAAAAACGGCGGACAGGATGTATTAAGTGTTGGAAGAGTACAGACTGCTACTCTGAACATGATCGTACAGAGAGAATTGGAAATTCGGAATTTCGTGCCAAAGGACTATTATATCGTAAAAGGACTGTTCCAGAAAGACGGGGACCCGTTATCATATGTCGGTGTCCATGCATCTAAAAAGTTCGACAAGAAAAGCGATGCAGAAGAGCTGATCCGGAAACTTTCTGCTACAGACCGTATCGGCGTTGTCACGAAATGTAAAACAAAAGAATCAAAAAAAGGAAAGCCATATCTATACAGTTTGGATACACTTCAGATGGATGCGAACAAAGCATATGGCTTTTCCCTGGACCGTACACTGGAATTGGCACAGAGCCTTTACGAAAACGGCTATACAACTTACCCAAGGACAGATGCCGTCCATCTGACCAATGACATGGTACCGGAAATGACAGAAGTTTTGGAAATGCTTTTCTCGCTTCCGGAATACTCCTCATTTGCTGTGCCGATTCATTTAAGTGCATCAGACAAACATTATTTTGATTCCTCAAAAGTTGAGAGCCATTATGCCATTGTCCCGACAACGAAGCGTTCGGCAGGGCTTTCCGGTGATGAGGAAAAATTATACCGTCTGATTGCTCTGGTCACGATCTGCATGGTCTATCCGGATGCGGTTATGGCAAAGACGGAGCTGGATACTGAAGTTCACGGCGAATTATTCCATACTACCGGAACTGCAATTGCATCACCAGGATTTTATAAAGTGTTGGGGCTTCCAAAGGAAAAACTTCTTCCTAAAATGAAAGAAGGAGATCATGTAACGTCAAAGTTCGCAATTGATGCCAAACAGACAGAACCTCCTAAGCGGTATACGGCGGCTACACTTTTAAATGCGATGCTGAACTGTGGAAAGACTATGGAGGATGAAGAGTTGAAAAAACTCATGGCTAATGGTCCTGGAGGTAAGCCAAGGGGTCTCGGAAGACCGTCTTCCAGGGCATCTATCGTTGCAACACTCGAGAATCGTGGATATACCACGCTCAAAGGAAAATCCATTTGTCCGACTGACCGTGGAATTACTATGATCCAGGCTTTCCCGGTAGAAGAGTTAAAATCTGCAGTCATGACTGCCAGATGGGAAAAGCGTTTGGACGATATTGAAAAAGGCACGGATACTTATCAGTCTTTTATGCATGATCTGGAAGGATCTGTTGTAACGTGGACAAATGAAATTCTTGAAAGTGATTTAAAAATCGCCGGTGCAGCAGAACAGTACATCTGTCCGGTATGTGGGAAACCTGTCCGGGAATTCAACTGGGGATATGCCTGCCAGGGAAATCAAGATAAGTCCTGTAATTTTAAACTTGGGAAATCAATCTCCGGAAAAAAAATCCCTGAAAGTCAGATCAAGAAGTTATTTAAGACTGGAAAAACAGATGTGATCCATGGATTCAAGAGTAAGTCAGGAGCGAGTTTTTCAGCAGCACTGGCAGCAGATCAGGAATCTAAGGGGCTGGTTTTTACTTTTGAAGAACCCAAAGAGACAGATCTTCTTTGTCCGTTATGTGGAAGCTTGCTTCAGACCTCATCTTGGGGATACAGCTGCAGCGCTTACAAAACGACCGGATGCAGATTCTCTATTGGAACTGTAGCAAAGAAAAAGTTATCAGAGGCACAGGTCAAAGCTTTATTATCCGGGGAGCATGTCATGGTCAAAGGGATGACTTCCAAATCTGGAAATAAATTTGATGCAGAGCTTTATCTTGGTCAGGCTGGGGATGATAAAGGAAAGGTGCTTTTCGATTTTTCCAAAAGCAAAACGATAAAGCGTTAACGATAGGGAAGAAAAACAAATTATGATTAACAGAAACTATTGTTGGAATATCAGTTTCAGTGATTCATTAAAAGTAGATAAAATGGATTTCTATTAGGATGACAATCGTAAATTTGACATTTTCTTGAATTTGTATATAATATATACTAACAATAAGCTTAACTTTTTAACGACAGTGCGTTGTTCCCGGCCCGTCCGTAGCCGGGGGACAGTTTGGGGCTGACGAGAAATTTACGGAAAACATATCAGAGTATTTGAATTAGGAATCCTCTCAGTTGAGAGGATTCTTTTTGTATGTGATTTATCCTGTTGAAGGCATTGGAGTTTTTCGTGTTCCGAGAAATGGAGATGCCTGAAACCCCAATCCCTCCGCTATTCTCCGGGGTGTTTTGGCTCTTTCCGGGGTCTTTTGGAAAACCCCGCTTATTTAGGAATAATATAGGTATTATATCGAAATTACCTCGTATTTGGACGAATTACCTATGGATTTGAACCAAATAACCTATTGAGCTAGGTTTTTCCTGTCTTAAACACCTATTTAAGCTATAAAATGGTACTAAAATGATGGGGTCAGTTTTGGGGGTATTTTGGGATGGCATTTGTATTGCAAAATCATCCAAAACTTTCCCAAACCATCTCAAAATGGAACAGGATACAAAATATTTGTCTATTTCTAATATTTGCTCCCTCCTAATCAGCAGGTCATAATAATGTCTTATTTCTGAGTTCAAAATCAGGACTTAATATATGTCTATCCCATCCCCCAACTTTCCTCATCCCACCTCTGTACACAAATCCCATTTTGTATTTCTTGTGAAGTTAAGGAATAAAAACTCCCTCAATGGTATTTTAAATGAATTGCCAGGGAAAACAGAAGAATTAAGGATCAATCCCCAGACTGCCCTAAAATTTTCCAATATAGTGACCCGAATGGGTCGGAATAGTGAAATAACAGGTCAATATAGTGACGGAAACTGAATAAAAACGTCGATATAATGACCCGAACTGGGGACAAGACAAAGAATATAGCCCAATCCCCCTGTCATTCCCAATAAACCTGTGGTATAGCATTCAATATAGTGACCCAGTACGAGATTAATTATGGAATAGCTTTGGGAATGTAAGAGAAACATTATAGTACCAAATAAGTTTTTCAGAATAGTGACCCACAATCACCAGACCAGTCCTCAATCATTTCCCTGTCTGGTAAGAGGAAATAGGGAGAAATGAGGGATGAGGTAACAGGACCTGCTCTTATTAAATATCCACTGGCAAATTGTCTTGGTCCTGAGAAGAAAGAAAAGTGGATAGTACAGGGAATGGAACGGGAATTTCAATATAATGACCCATTTATAACCTGTATAATAATCAAATCTTCTTGTTCATTCTCAATGATTCCTTATCACAATCCTATATCTTCCTAAATCATCCAATACATCTCCACGGCAAATACAACTTATCACTTAGGATTCTTAGTTTATATAGCCGATAAGTTTTATGACAAAGGCAAGGGGATGATAAGGGATGTTGAGGCATGGGAAAATATTTAAAATAATTTGAAAAAATTAAAACCAAAATAGAAAAAAGCACGACTGAATATATAAGAAAGCAAAATTCGTTGTCCAGAAGTTTTTAGAAAAATAGATTTTTACCACTCTATTAGTGAAAACAAAAGTTGGAATACAACGGAATAGGAATTCATTGGTAAAGGAGAAAAACTTATGAAAGAAAGAATGAAAAAATTAAAAGAATTAGTAACAAAGAGCAAAAAGAATCTGGTAATCACAATCGGATGTACATTGCTAGTAATCTGCATGGTGGGAGGAGGCATCATCTATGCAACTCAGCCAGCAGAGCAGAGCGTGGCCGCTGAAAATGTACAGAAAGATGAAGACGATTTTACAAAGACTGACATCTCAGATGTCGTGGCAGGAATCGAAGATCATTATATCCTGCAGGACGCAAAGAACATTGATTACAGCCACGGAGTCACATATGATAAAGATATCGTAAAAGATGTCAAAGTAGAATCCGGGAAGGTAGACCTGTCAAAGCCTGGAGACTATAAAGTGACATATACCGTGAAGGCTGACAAAAAAGCCCTGGAAGAGTATCTGGCAGAAAAAGCAGAAGCTGTAAATACCGCTGGAGAGAACACTGCATCTGATACGACAGACGATGCAGCGCAGACAGAAACGGCAATTGATGATACAGCGGCAGCCAAAACGGATAATAAGGTTTCTGAGAAAAAAGAAGAAGCAAATAAAGACTCTTCTTCTGTATCTAAAAAAAAGGAACAGAAAGAAACTTCCAATGATCAGAAGGTAGAATCTGATAAAAAACAGGATGCTGTAAAAGAAGACCAGAAATCTGACAATACGCAGGAAGCGGCAAAAAAGGAAGAATCAAAACAGGAGACAGGCAAAAATAATAATGATAAAAAGAACGAGACAGATGTTGAAGAATCCGATGTAAAAGAGAATCAGAAATCAGATACAAAAGCTGATACTCAGAAAACTGATGAAAAAAAAGAAACTTCATCCACTAAAAAGAAAGATGATACTGTCGATATTAAAGTAGATACGACCATCACTGTTGTTGATAAAGATAAGGCAGATGAACTTGCCAATAAAGGCGAAGTTGTATGGAAAGACAATAATGAGACCATTCCAAAAACGGATGGGACTGTCGTAGAAGAAAAAGTAGAGACTCCACCAAGTACGGAAGAAAAGCCTGCAGAGACTACAGGGGCTGCAGATACAAAGCAGCCGGGGAAAGAAACTCCAAAGCAGGATACAAAACCAGCAGCTTCAGCAAACCAGGGTGCGCAGGAATCCAAGCCTTCAAAACAGACACATACGCATAATTACAATATCCCGATCACAAAAACCGTTCATCATAATCCGACTGGACACAATGAGCCAGTGTATAAGACAGTAACAGACTATCAGGATCAGCCAGTTTATGAAACTAAAGTAGTATGTGGATGCGGTGAAGTATTTGATAATACACAACAATGGGATCAGCATTCCATTGATGGCTGTATTTATGGCTATTCCGTAAAAAAAGTAAAGGTTGGTACTCAGCGAGTGGCAGTTGGCACCCATCAAGAACAGACCGGAACCCGTTGGGTCCAGGATTCTGCCGAATGGGATGAGACTGTAACAACCGGTTATAAATGCAGCTGTGGCGCAATAAAATAGTAAATAACACAAAAAAAGAAATCCCTGCAGAGATGTGGGGATTTTTCTAATCCCCGATTTACCATACTAATACCAAAGCAATATTTCTAATACAGCAATGCCAAGGGTGTCACGCTACAGTCACCACCACCGAATGTAATTGCAGCGTGTATGGAAAAAGTAAAGGAATACAAAGAGCTATCAGCTCAAATTCCTTTACTGACGTCGAAGAAAAAAAGTATATCAGATTTTTGCCGAGATAGATACCTCATATAAAGATGATGATAATAATACCGTTTGGAATAACATCGAAGTCCATTCTGCCTTGCAGACATTAAAATCCCTCGTCAAAGACTATTATAATACCCAGATCGTTCCCACGTTGTTCGAATACGAATTCTTAAAATAATAAATAGTATATAGATCATTAGGCAGTATCCCCAGGGATCTGCCTTTTTTATACCATTCCAATGACCATGGACAGTTTTTCCCAAATCATCCCTTTTCGGAAACCTCCTAAAGTGCTATGATTCTATTATAGCGACCCATAAGAAAAAACAAGTTAGTCCAAGCAGATCCCATTAGAAAATAATCAGAACAAAAATTCAAAAAAAGTAAAAATATAAAACCAAACAGAACAGAACTGCGACTATATATACAAAGAACATTAAAATACGATAGGAGGAAAATAAATGTATTGTAAGTATTGTACAAAATGCGGGAAAGAACTGGCAAACGATGCAAGGTTCTGCACCTATTGCGGTGCAAAAGTGCAACAGGAAAAACCGACTGGAAATAGCAAAGGTTTTAATGGTGGATATGAGGAGAAGAAGAGGGCTGTACAGGAATCGTTTGGGTTCGAAAGGAGCAGCCAATGGATCATGGCACTGCTTCAGTTTGGAAAAATATTTCTGTTAATATTTGTTTTTGGTGGTGGATATTTTATTCTGGAATCTCTTTTCTCCCCAGAACTTTTTGGAATTGTATTTTCAGCGATTTATTTCTTCATAGCTGTAACCATGGAAAGGGTGTGCTGCGAGGCTCTGAACGAATTAAAAAGAGAATATAATTTCCACGGACAGGTTGTGATGAATGCTAGTGATTCTACAAATATCTTTATAAATGCTATCACAGAAGGATTTAGCAGAATCTTGTCTGCACTTGCAACGAAAATGGAACATAAGAAATCCGTTAAAACAATGTCTGATGAGGAATGGCTGGAATATTACATTGAACTTAAATCATCGTTTTCCCACACTGATCATGCGAGTCATTTTGAAGATTATACGAAAAGAAGTGATGCGAACTGGCAGATGCAGCAACAGCAATTCCAGAGGCAGGCACAGGAGTTCCAACAGCAACAATGCCAGCAGCAGGAAGAGATGAATCGACAGATGCAGGAATTCCAGCGACAACAGGAAATGGATCAACAGATGCAGCAACAGCAATTTCAGCAACAGATCATGAGTCAGCAAATGCAAGATCAAGCACTCCAACAACAATTATTGGATCAGCAACAGCAGATGCAGCAGATGAATGACAACATGCTCCATTAATTTCCATATTTTGCATACTATTAGCAAAGGAGAGACTTCTAAAACGGAAGCCTCTTTTTTTTGTACAAAAATCCCTAATTCTTTCCCAATCTGACCCAGGTATTTTTTATGACAAGGGTTAATTGTGAAAGAAAGACCATGCAACGATTTACGGACGGAAATGGGATGATTATACAGCTTATGTAGCAATCAATGATAAACAGGATATCGTTTGGCTAAGTGGAAATCCGAAAGGAGATCTTGACCTTGTCAAATCTTCAGCAAATGAGAATATCACAAACGGAAACGATTGTTATTCCCTCGAAGGTGCTGTTTACGGTGTATACGATAAGAACGGAACTGAAGTGTCCCGAATTACAACAGATGCGAACGGAAACGCGAAAGCAGAAAAACTTGCTGCTGGAAATTACACGATCAAAGAGATCCAGGCTCCAAAGGGCTATGAAAAAGATGATACGGTATATTCCTGCACTGTCCCTTCCGGAGGCACGGTACAGTTAAAAGTAGCGGATAATCCGGGGAATGACCCGGCTGCCATTGAGATCAGCAAGATCGACCAGGAGACAGGCAGTTTAAGTACTCAGGGTGCTGCATCTTTGGAAGGCGCCCAATTCACGCTCACTCATTATGGTAAATACTATACGGAGGAGCAGATCAAGTCCGGAGAAGCGGATAAAGACGCGGAAGAAAACGGGGTAGCGAAAAGGACTTGGGTGATTCAAACAAAAGAAAAAACAACTTCTTCTGGAGAAAAAAGATATCATACAGCATTATTGAAGGAATATAAAGTTTCTGGTGATGACTTTTATTATTCAGGTGGTCATGAAACACTTCCTCTTGGAACCCTTGTAGTAGAGGAAACAAAAGCTCCAAATGGTTATAACATGGATGGAGCATATCTGACAGCTGCAGGCTCTACAAATAAGGTCGAAGGGAAATATGTCGCACAGATCACAAAAGAAGGTAATATCGTTAAGTTGAACGGTGGAAATGAATACAGCGTATCTGACCGTGTCATCCGCGGCGATGTCAGCTTCACCAAAATGGATGAAGAGGAACAGTCCAGAATGGCAGGAATCCCATTTAAGATCACATCCAATACCACGGGAGAATCCCATACAGTCGTAACGGATGAGAATGGATATTTTTCTTCTGCCTCAAGCTTTAATAAGCATAGCAAAGATACGAATGGCGGAAAAGCTGACAGCGGACTGTGGTTCGGCCTTAATGCAGATGGTGAGAATGTAAAAGTCAACGATGAATACGGCGCATTCCCATACGACACCTATACCATCGAGGAACAGAGATGCGATGCAAATAAGGATAAAGCATTGTATAAGGGAACCTTTACCGTATCCCGCGATAAGTACCAGATCGACCTTGGTACGATCGATAACCCGGATCTGACAATCTCTACGACTGTTAAGGATGAGGAGACGAACAGTCATTATGCACAGGCATGTGACGATGTGACTCTGATCGATACCGTATCTTATACAGGACTTAAGAAGAATAAGGAATACACATTATCCGGAGTCCTGGTAGATAAAGAGACAGGCGAACCTGTTCTGGACCAGAACGGAAACCAGGTCACAGCAACGACTAAGTTCAAACCAAAGACAGCCGAGGGAACAGCAGAAGTGGAATTTGCTTTTGATGCGACCGGATTTGACGGAAAGACTTTGGTGGTATATGAGGAACTGACTCTGAACGGCGAAAAACTGGCAGAGCATAAGGACCTCAATGACGAGGGTCAGACGATCTACTTCCCAGGCGTTGGAACAACAGCACTGGATAAAGATACAAACGACCATATCAGTAAAGCAGATAAAGAAATCACGATCGTTGATACTGTCCGCTATACAAATTTAAGAGTCGGAAAGAAATACACCGTAAAGGGCATCCTGATGAATCAGGAGACCGGTAAGAAAGTCCTGGATGCCGACGGACAGGAAGTTACAGCAAGCTCTTCCTTTACGGCAGAAACAAAGGACGGAACGGTTGACATTACTTTCAAATTCGATGGAAGCAAACTGGCTGGTAAGACAGTCGTTGCATTTGAAAATGTTTATTACAAAGATAAACTGTACGCATCCCATGCTGACTTGCCTCAATGACAACATCTAAATTGATTATGACCGATCAGGCAGACATGACTGCTTACAAGATCACAACGTCCAATACACATTACTTTTCTGAAATCTTTACAAGACCTGTGATCACCCTGAAAAATTCCAAGACAGTCATGGATTTTGTAAAAGATAAAAAATCAGTTGGAATCAAGAACCATAATGAGGGTCATTTCTATCAGTATGATGGAAAAGAGATCCTGCAGTTAAATGAATCTGACACGGATTATGCAAGGGTAGCAAAAAGGGATTCTTCCATTACGAAGAAAGCAGTAGCAGCTTCCAATAATACCAGAAAGAAAACCTTCAGCCTGACATGGAAAGTGGAACAGAAAGAAACGATCATGTATGGCAGCGACGGGGTCACAGATTATCTTCCGCAGAACGGCGGAGTCTTTTACGATCTGCTTCCAAAAGGTTCGGCCGTTGATCAGGATTCTGTATCTGTTACAACCGGAGACAACGACTTTCTCTCAGACAGTGCATTTGATGTATCTGTACAGGAGAACTATAACGATACCGGACGCACCATGCTGAAAGTCAAGATCAAGACAGCCGGAGATCACTATGCAGTCTTCTATGATACGACACACTCCTGGGAAAGCATCAAGGACTATGGAACGGCCGTGTACAATCCGGTCGCATACGAGACAGGCAATGACTCGATCACGGCAGGGTTCCCGGATAATGGCGGGGCAAAGAAATCGAGCGGTTCTGTAAATCCGGAAGCGATCAAAGAATCCGGCTTAATGTCCGGGCTGGATCCGGATGTACCTGATGCGTGCGATTCCGGAGCAAAGAAGTTCATTTATGCAGAAGATAACTACGATATCTCTGCACTGACTGCTGCTTCTTCCGGACTGACCAAGAAAGTCAAAACAGAAAATGAGGACCAGTATTCGTACAGCACAGAAACGCAGATCAATGGAAATTATTCCTACCGCATTCGTTTCCAGAACTCTTTCGGATCACTGGCCAAAGACATGATTCTGTTCGATTCTCTGGAAAACTACGATCCGGATACTATGCTGACAGAAGGAAAGCAGAGCGAATGGCATGGAACACTGACAGGCGTTGATGTGAACCAGTTAAAAGAAATGGGAATCGCACCAGTGGTCTATGTGAGTAAAACTGCTGCATTGGATATTGAGGCACACCATGACCTCACAGATGCTTCCATCTGGACAAGGCTTACAGATGATACGGACCTGTCTAAGGTGAAAGCTGTTGCAATCGACTGCAGAAAGATGATGGACGGAACAGATTCCGTACTGGATGAAGGAGATTCCATCAGTGCGTATCTGTATATGAAAGCCCCTGCAAGCGTTCCAGAGGGAAATACGGGATATACTTATAACAATATCTATATCTCAGACACGATCTTCAATAAAGATGATCCGGAAAGCGGCGAGAACTTTCTGATCCATCAGGATTACACAAAGTTAAAGTTCCTTGTAGTCGGCAGTTTTGACCTCGAAAAGGTCAGTACGGAATCATCAAACGTAAAAGTTGCCGGCATCAAGTACCGCCTGACTGGAACGAGTCGTTACGGAATGGAAATCGATGACATTAAAACAACTGATTCTGATGGAAAGATCAGTTTTAAAAAGATCGAGATGGGAACGTATATGCTGCAAGAATATGAATCCACAAAAGACTAGATTCTGGATCCGACAGAGCATACAGTTGTCATCGACAACACCGGAAAGGTCACGATTAATGGAAAAGAGTATACAGACGGAGTTTATCAGGTCGCAGATCATCCAAGGGTACATGGAAATCTTGTTTTCTATAAGAGAGGGTTGTCCGAAGACAAGGAAAGCGTCAACAAGACAAAGTTCCAGTTATCCGGATGTTCTGAATACGGTACTGATGTTCTGTTATATGCCGAATCTGACCACAGCGGAAAAGTGAAGTTTGAAAACATAGAACTTGGAAAGTATACTTTGACCGAAGTCACAGCCAACAAGAACTATGTACAGTCAGATATCCAGTGGTCTGTTACTTGTGATGAGAATGGGAACGTGTCCATTACCGGAGGAACCAAAGACGGTAAAGCCCTGGACCTTACCAATACAGAATGGTACGAACCGGGAACGAATGGGAATGCGTCCATCTTCAACGAGCAGAGATACTGGGATTTCTCCATTGTAAAAGTTGATGCAGAGAACAAGACCAAAGGCCTTCAGGGAGCAGAATTTTCCTTAAAAGGAACCTCAGACCTTGGTACAGAAGTGGACCAGAAGGGAACTTCTGATGCAAAGGGACGGGTACAATTCACGAAACTGGAAAAAGGTACTTATGTATTACAGGAAACAAAAGCCCCGTCCAATGTAAGATCAGATGGAACTGCCGGCGGAAACTTAAATTACATCGCAGATGCGAACAAATATCTGGTCCAGATCGATTACCACGGAACCGTGACGATCAGCGGGCTGGAAGTACAGGACGACACCGGTTATTTCATGGTAAAAAATGAACGTGCGTTAGACGGCAAGATCACGATCACGAAGGTATGGGACGACGACCTTACGAATGAGGAACGTCCGATTCCGAAGATCCACATCACGAACAAAGATCTTTCCCAACAGGCGCTGATCATCAAAGGAACTGCAGGTACAGAGTACACCTTGAAAAATTCGGCAGGCGAGACCGTAGAGACCTGGACAGCTTCAAGCGAGCTGAATGGTTACTATACCATCACAGGACTTGGTAAAGGTACTTACACGGTAAATGGACAGGAATTTACTTACAATGGAACCTACCAGTCAGTAGATATGATTTCCTAATATTTCACATGGTTCCAAAGATCATAAGAAAAGGATGCCTCTGGGTGTCCTTTTTTTTAGTTCATGCCAATTCCTATGCAGAAGATATTTGTTAGCGCTGGGTCAGTATAATGACCTCATTAGTCTTTTTTATGAAAAACGGGTCAGTATAATGACCCACAATTGCTCTAAACTGGGTCAGTATAGTGACGTGATATAAGAAAATGGATATATGCCGGGTCACTATATTGAAATAAAAAGGCAAAGAAAGACAGCTCTCAACAGGACCGCCTTTTTCCTCTGCTTATTTCTCGCATTTCATCACAAGCTTTGGACCAATTATATAGATTCCTCAACTTTTTCCTCTTTGATTCTCTGCATCCATTATATAACATATCCGATTGACTTTCAAATTACATGTAGAAATGAGAATATAGCGTCCTTCTGTCATCATCTGCATTTCTTCCTGAACACCCGATTACCCATACTATTAATAGAACTATTTAAGAAAGGAGAGAGAGACTTTGAAAAAGAAGAAGTTACTTGCCAGAGTCACAGCATTGACCCTGGCAGCAATTTTAATGGTCCCGTCGTCCATTGGAACGACCGTGCTTGCATCCCCGGATAATACCGAGGCATCAGCTGAAGCACCGGGACCGGATGGGGCTTCAGACAAAGCAGAAGGAACTGTTCAAGAATCTGCATCTGCTGATAAAAGTGCGGATGGCGGACAAACGCCTGAGTCACAGGATAAAAAATCGGATACAGAGCAATCCGATGAACAGTCCGGACAATCTGATGAGAAAAAGTTAAATGCCAAGGATGCAAAAGAACCTGCTAAGACAGAATCATATAAAGTGTCCATTGAAGATCCGGAAAATGGATTGATCGCATTTCCAGTTTCAGAAGATGAAGTTGTAAAAGCGGATATGGAAAATCCACAAAAATCCTTGGAAGAGGCTCTGAAGCAGGAGCCGAAGAAAAGCAAGAAATTCGAGGAGGGCAGCGAAGTACAAGTCAGCATCGCACCGGATTCCGGATATTACCTGGTCAGCGCAGAACTGCTGGATAAAGAAGGCAAGAAGATACAGGATCTGGAAGTCAGCGAGGAAGGAACCGCTGCTTTTACAATGCCAGAAAGTGAAGCAAAGATCACAGCTTCTTTTGAAGCTTACACGGATGAACAGCTTGACCAGATGGATGAGGAAGGTTCTGCCGCTTTTGAAGAGGAGCTTACAGATGAAGAAATCGCACAGATAGAAGCGAACAGTGGAGGCAGTGCAAATGAAGCTGCTGTATGCAGTGATGACTCAAATGTATCCGCACAGTCTGCAAGGATCGCAGGCAGTAAATCCATTTATCTGAATGTGCCGGGATCATCAGTCCGGTACGGTTCTTATACGACCAGATACTATACGACCAATGAAAACCAATATGCCTATTGTATGAATCCGGTCTGGAAGACACCAAAGGCAGGCTGGTACACGGGATACCTGATCGATAATGATGTCGTGAGGAAAGCATTTTACTATGCATACGGAGGTCCTGGATACAGTTCTTTTGTGAACAGCTATGGATGGATCTGGGATGGATCCCAGCAGTATGAATATGCCTATACGCATATCATGCTTTCGTATATGTATGCATTATATGTACTGCATGATACAGGGAGAGCGAATAATGCATTCCATGGCGTTTCCAGTTCTGTAAAGAACCATATTAAAAATAAAGCGACCCAGATCACATGGATGGCCTCTGCACCGGCAGGATATGGCTGCTATTATTTTGATACCAGTTATATAAACGGAAACAGACGGGCACAGCCAATGGCGTTCCAGGTCATGAATGCGTCCACGGTACAGTTCCGGAAGTCATCGTCCAATTCTGCGATCACAAATGGGAACAGCTGTTATTCCCTGACGGGCGCACAGTATTCCATTTACAGTGATGCAGGCTGTACGAACCGTGTCGCAACACTAAGTACGGATGGAAATGGAAATACCGGTACTGCAACGTTAGATACAGGAACTTATTATTACAAAGAGACACAGGCTCCGGAAGGATATGAACTAAATCAGTCCGTCGGGTCTTTTTATCTGGGGAACTGTGATACAAAAGTTGTGAGCGTATCTGATGAACCGGTAAACGACCCGTCAGCAATACAGATCACAAAGAAGGATAAAGTTACCGGAGATACTGCAGAGGGAGGCACGACCATGGCCGGGGCACAGTTCACGGTCAGCTACTATGCAGGCTTTTATGATCAGGATACACTTCCATCAAAAGCTACCAGAACATGGGTGGTCGAGACGAAAGAAAAGACTTCGAAAAATGGAAAAGTTTATGTGGCTGGATTAACAGACAGCTATAAGGTGGGCGGTGATTCCTTTTACTATACAGGAACAATCCCTACGATTCCTCGCGGAACCATTACGATCCAGGAAACAAAAGCACCGGAAGGGTATAGGAATGACCTGGAGATGACAGATGCACAGGGAAATTCCAGTAAGAACGGGGTCTACCTTGCACAGATCAGGAATGAGGGAGACCTTACAAAGCTCATGGGAAGCCAGACTTTCGAGGGGCAGGATTCTTATGCAAGAAGTGATATCAAACTCCTCAAGGTCAATGGTGTCAATGACAACCCGATCGCAAATGTTCCGTTCAAGATCACGAACACAAGAACAGGCGAGAGCCATACAGTCTACACAGATGAGAACGGTATCTTTGATTCTTCAAAAATGGTGAATACAAAAGACACGAATTCAGACCAGGCAGGCGCCGGGGTATGGTTCGGAGATATGGATCTGCTCTCTGACGATCAGGGCGCATTTGAATACGGAGATTACACGATCGAAGAGGTGTCCAGTGCGGCAAATAAGGGGATGATCATGTACACAGGATCCTTCACAGTCAATGGGAACAGTGCCGCAGTCGTAGATCTTGGCAAGATCGTGAATACCAGTATTGAAGTCAGCACTAATTCTTATGGCAGTGAATCCGAAACGAACCGGATCCAGTTCGATCATAAAGCGCCATATTATGATATGGGTGTTTATAAAGGAGAATATGCAACCGTACTCTGTGACGATATCAATGTCAAAGGACTGACTTCCGGCTATATCGTCAGCAAACTGGTCGATAAGGAGACCGGAGATTTTGTCAAAGATGAGAACGGCAATGACCTTCAGGCAACAGGAACGCTGATCGAGTATAACGATACTGCAGCAGGATACACCGGAACAGGAAGTATTACCATGCCGGTCAAGGATGTGTCAAACATGCTGGGAAAAGACTATGTGTTCTTTACCTATATTTATGAATTGAAATCTGACGGAACTCCGAACTATGACAATCTGTTAGTATCACACACGGACATGAACGATCCGCAGGAAACAGTCAGCTTCCAGAACATCACAACAGAGCTTACTGATTCCTCTACTGGGTTACATGACCTTCAGACCAATGGCAAGACAGTCACGTTGAAAGACAAGATCGATCTGCACAATTTCCCTTCCTATGATGAGATCAATTTCTACTATATTAAGTATGAAGGAACTTTAATGGATGCGTCCGGGAACCCGGTCACTGATAGCAGTGGCAATCCGGTCAAGTCTACGATCGCATGCCATCAGATTACGAAGGATGAATTAGAGAATGGCACATCCCTTACCTATGATTTTTCAGCAGATGTCATGAAAAAGTATGCAGGACAGAAACTGACTTCCTATGTACAGGTCTATTTCTCCTACACGGATCCGTCTGTTTATGAGAATTATATTGAGTGGACAGGCGAAAAAGATCTGACCAACGAAGACCAGTCCGTTTCCATCCCGGTCATTACCAACACTTGTGTTTCCACAGACAATGTATCTTATACGGATACAGGCATCATGGACGAGGTGAACATGGTCGGACTGATTCCTGGAAACGTCTATACGCTTCAGGGAAAAATCGTAGACAGGACTACTGGGAAAGTAATCTCCAGCTCCAGAACTTGTACTTATGGAAAAGACAAATACGAGATCACGAACGTAGAACCTGGAAAAGATGGAAATTACACGCTCATCAATGCAGACCCATACAAGGTCTATCACTTAAAACGTGCGGTCTCCTTCAGTGACGGTATTGCAGAGGGATATTACCGGTTGAGTGATGATGGAAAAGACTATGTCCTCTGCACCGAGAGCGGCAAGGAATTAGAAGGGAACAAGATTGGGAAAGATGCCTTCGAAGTAGAAGTCCTGTATCCCGGCAGCACATTCCAGGAAGTGACAGAGTTATCCGCAGTCACCACTTTTACAGCCGGAAAGAATACCGCAGTCAAGAATGTAAAGTTCAATTTTGACCCGGAGACATTAGCCGGAAAGAGCTATGTTGTGACAGAGGATCTGTATTTTGCAGAAAAGGGATTGATCGGGGATGCAGACGGGGATGATCTTACAGGATCTACCGTTTATGCAGTCCTTTACGATGACGGCAGCATGGATTTCCAAAAGTCCAAAAAGACTTATGTGAGCAAAGTCGTAACCGAAATCTATCGTTTTGACGAGAGCGATCATTTTGGAAGCGTCGAGGAAGTGCCGTGGTACACGAACCGGAATAAGGTGAAAAGTGTCAGCTTCAAAGACAAGGTAAGTCCGGAATCGACAGCATTCCTGTTCGGTGGTATGGAATATCTGACTCAGATCAGTTTAGACAAGTTGGATACTTCTAGCACAACAGATATGAGAGGCATGTTTTACGCCTGCAAAGGACTCAAGAGTCTTGATGTGAGCAAACTTGATACCGCCAAGGTGACTGACATGGGATGGATGTTCCGAGACTGTCAGAATCTGACCAGCTTAAATGTAAAGAATTTTGATACATCAAATGTTACAGATATGAACAAAATGTTTACGGCATGCAAAACCTTGAGCAGTTTAGATGTAACTGGGTTTGATACATCAAATGTCACAGCGATGGATTGTATGTTCCAGGCATGTTCGAATTTGACTAATATTGATGTCTCAAAATTTAATACTGCTAAAGTCAAAAACATGAACTGGATGTTTTACCAGGATCCGAAGCTCCAAAGCGCAGACTTGAGTAGTTTTGATTTTTCTAATGTGGAGAAGTTTGGATCTGTGTTTGCAGAAGACAGCGCGCTTACAAAAGTAGTGTTCCCTAAAAATGCAGATTGGTCAAAGATAGAAGATTTGAGTTATCTTTTCTATCAATGCGGAAATCTGACCAGTGTCACCATGCCGAATGCATGTAAGTCGGAAAAACTGACGAACACTCATGCGATGTTCTATGGATGCAGCAAGCTTACAGCTATTGATACATCCTGTTTAAAAACAGACCTTGTTACGGATATGAGTTTTATGTTCACGAACTGTAATACTCTGACAACACTGGATGTAAGCAAATTCCATACGTCTAATGCACAAGATATGCAGTATATGTTCTATGGCTGCAGTAATGTCAGTGTAATTGATGTGAGTGGTTTTGATACAGCTAAAGTAACAAATATGCAGGCGTTATTTAATGGTTGTAGTAAAGTAAAAATACTGGATGTTGCAGGGTTTGATACTTCGAAAGTTACGGATATGCAATATATGTTTTGGGGATGCGAAAGCATTACAACCTTAGATGTTAGTAATTTTGATACATCCAATGTTACGAACATGTATGACATGTTTGCATCATGCACTCAATTAACCGCCTTGGATTGCAGCAGCTTTAACACATCAAAAGTAACAAATATGCGTGCAATGTTTGGTAATTGTTATGCACTGAAAACTATAGATGTCAGCAATTTTGATACTTCAAACGTGACAAACATGCAGGATATGTTTGCATCATGTTATAAAGTGACTACTTTAGACTGTAGCAGTTTTGACACCTCAAAAGTCACAAATATGAGAGGTATGTTTTGGCATTGTAGTGGACTAAAAACAATTTATGTTTCTGAGTTATGGTCACTGAAATCAGTTACGGATAATGGAATATGGATGTTCGACAATTGTACTAATCTGAGAGGACAATCCGGAAACACATATAATGGAGCGGCTTCCAATATGAGTATGGCAAATTATCAGACAGGATATCTGACAAATGGAAGTTACACCCTTTTGAAAGGTACTGAGTTTAGAAAAACTATACCACGATCTACTGAAAATATTGTATTTACTGATGAAGCAGCTCCCTCTGGCGTAGCAATAAAAGATGTGTCTGCTGCTAAAAATGGCAGAGTAGTAAGTTGGAGCGAAGGCACAACTTATAAAGTCAGTACACAGAAAAAAGGGAAAAAAGTCATTGCAAATGAAGACAGCAGTTATCTGTTTTGTGCATATGATATGGATCTAGATCAAGATTTAGACGATTCTCTGTTTGTATTAACTGATATTAGTTTGAAAAATTTAGATACATCAATGGTAAAGAATATGAAAGGCATGTTTTCTGGAAATATTATGCTAGAATGCATTGATGTGTCAAATTTTAATACAGCTAACGTAACCAATATGAATATTGCATTTGCAACAAGTGATGAGAGCGCTCCTTCGATTTTAAAAACTATTATTGGCATAGATAAACTTAATACGTCGAATGTTAAAGACATGCGTGGAATGTTTTATGACGATCAAGAACTCAAAACCTTGGATTTAAGCGGTTGGGATACTAAAAATGTTGTAGACATGGAAATTATGTTTGATACATGTTCGAAACTTACCAATATTTATGTGGGACAGAATTGGAATACGGATAAAGTAACATCAAGTTCAAATATGTTCTTTGATTGCACGTCTTTGATTGGACAGTCCGGAGCGACATACGATAGCAAAAAAACGGATATTTCCATGGCAAACTATCAATCCGGCTATCTCACATATAAGGCGGCTTCACAAAAACTTAGTAGTAATGATGTAGCAAAATCAGTTCTAGATGAATCCATCCCTCTTTCATCCCAGTCACTCGCCACAGCCAAATCTGCGAAGATAGACATTGACGAGAAAAAAGCGGCTGATGAGAAAACTGATGAAAAAGGAAAACATGGATGGAGTGGAATAACTAAGCAGATTGCAAAACTTATATCTGACCATGCAGATACTGTGTATGCTGCAGAACCGGATAACCAGACAGAAACAAAGAAACAGACCCCGACACTTCTTTATAGCCACCAAAGCTTAAGCGATATAGATGAAACATTCTATGTACCTGAGATTGAAACGAGCCTGACAAATGGAGATGGAGAACATTATTTTGCTCCAAGTGCAGACAGTAAGCTGACTGATACCGTTAGTTATAAAGGCTTGAAACCAGGAATAACTTATGTGCTGACTGGACAGCTGATGGATAAAGATGCACAGGAACCTGCAAAAGACGCTTCCGGTAATAATATTACTGGAACAACAACCTTTACACCAACAGCAAGCGAAGGAACAGTTCAGGTTGCGTTCAGTTTTGACGGAACAAAGCTGGGAGGTAAGACCTTAGTTGCATTTGAGACTTTGAGCGGATACGCAAAAGTATATGGAACAGCAGGAAGTCTTAAAACATTGGCAGTACATAAGGATATCAACGATGCCTCTCAGACCGTAACAAACATGGGTATCAGTACTGTTGCGAAAGATAAAGCATCTGGAAGTAAGCAGGTAACACTCAGCAGCAAAACAACCATTACAGATACCGTTAGTTATAAGGGCGCAGTGGCAGGATATAAATACCAGCTGCAGGCAGTCCTGATGGACAAATTAACAGGTGAAGCAGCAGTAGATGGAGAAGGACAGCCGATCACAGGAAGTAAAGACTTTACGGCATCCGCCACATCAGGCAGTGCGACGGTAGACCTTACATTTAACGGTGTAGGTATGCCGGGCGGTGAGTATGTCGTTTATGAAACACTTTACCGGATCACGGATAATGGATCCATGGAAAAATGGGCTTCCCATGAAGATATGAACGACGAAGACCAGCTAGTCAATGTTCCAGGCATCACCACACAGCTTGTAGACGCAGCAACGAATACACAGTTCGTAAAAGCTTCTTCCAGTGTCAATGCAGTGGATACGGTCTATTATGAGGGCCTGATCCCGGGACAGTCTTATACGCTGACCGGCCAGCTCATAGAGAAAGCGACCGGAAAAGTGTTCGTGGACGGAAATGGAAAAGAAATGACCGTTACAAAGACCTTTACCCCGGCAGAGAAGAGCGGTGAAGTAGATGTGGAATTCACGCTGAATGCCACGAACCTGAATACCTCCAGCCTGGTGGCATACGAGACATTGAGCCTGAATGGAAAAGAGATCGTGTCTGAGAGATCACTGGATAATGAATATCAGACATTGTCCTTCCCAGTCATCACAAGCACGACAGCTGTTGATAAACGGAACGGTACAAAAGTCATTGATGCGCAGGATGACATGGTCATCGTGGATACGATCAGTTATACCGGCATGCAGACAGGACTCCCGTTGACTGTGAGATCCACGGTCATGGACAAAGCAACAGGCAAGGCAGCTAAAGACTCTGACGGAAATGACATCATTGTAGAGTCAGAGATCCTTCCGGATGAGACCAATGGAAGCATTGATGTTGAGATCCCAATTAAAGGAAGAAATCTCATGGGTAAGACACTTGTTGTTTATGAAGAGATCTGCTATGCAGACGGAGTGGTCATTGCACAGCATAAGGACCTGAAAGATGCAGGACAGACAGTGACAGTGGCCGGAATCACAACAACAGCAGCCATTCAGACGACTGCCGGCCAGAATGACCGTTATACGAGCCAGACAGTACGGGATACGGTCAAATACTACGGGCTCACAAAAGGAACATCTTATACGCTCCAGGGAACACTGATGGATAAAGCCACCGGAAATGCGTACCAGGAGAATGGAAAAGATGTGACAGCATCCAAGACATTTAAGGCATCCGCGACCAGCGGAACAGAGACTTTGGACTTTGAGATCAGCAGTTCCGAAGCAAAGAACAAGACCCTGGTAGTCTGCGAAAGTGTCTATACAGCGGTGGACGGGAAACAGGTACTTGTAGCACAGCACAGTGACCTCACTGACAAAGACCAGACAGTTGAAGTGCCGGATGAGACAGTTGGCAAGTTAAAAGTCACGAAGACCATCCAAAATGGAAATAAGAACAAAGCATTCAAGTTCACGATCACGCTGAAAGGCAGCCGGATCAAAGACTCCATGATGCTCTCAGGAGTAACATTCACCAATGGTGTTGGAACAATCTCCCTGAAGCATGGAGAGAGCAAACTGATCGAAGACATTCCAAGCGGAACGACATACCGTGTCGTGGAAGAGCAGAGCGGATTGTATCGTCCAATCATGACAACAGGAGATGCAGGAACCATTGAAGATGGAAAGACTGCAGAAGCAAGTTTTGTGAACATGCATTTGAAAGAAGAGGAACCTGGAGAAGATGAAGTCAACCTCACGGTATCCAAGAAAGTACTTCCGGAGGATGCCGGAGCCGGGGAGAAATTCCAGTTCACAGCAGTATTCGATCATTTAAGGGCGAACTGGAATTACGGACTTTCTGATGAAACAGAGTTCCAGTCTGATGCAGACGGAAAAGCAACCGTAACATTTACACTTGGCAAGGGAGAGAATGTCACATTCCTGCATCTGCCGGCCGGATGTACTTACCGGTTCACGGAAGCAGCAGGAGCATACACTTCCAGCTATGCAGTCATGGATGCAGCAGGACTTCAGAAGATCGCAACAGCGTCCGGAGCAAACACAGAAGAAGATCAGGAGATCTCTACTGCAACAGAGACAGCAGACAAGGGAGAAAAGGTGACAGTTACCTTTACGAATGAATTCCAGATGTCACAGGACCTGACCTTGACAAAGAAAACAGTCAATGCAGATGGCAGTGCTTACAATGCCGAAGAAGCATTCAGCTTTACCGTCAAGTTCACCGGACTTCCGGCGAATGCAGTGATTTCTTCTACAGCAGGAGACGTTACTGCAGATGCAAGCGGAAATGCAGCAAAGAACGTTTCTTTAAAGAATGGCGAGCAGGTGATCTTCCATGAACTTCCGGTCGGAAGTAAGTATCAGATCACAGAGAGCGGCAGTGAGTATCGTCCATCTTACAGCATTGATGCAGCGACCGTTGTGAAAAAGACGGACCGGATCGTAAAACGAAACAGCAGTCTTTCTACCCAGATTGAGACAATCGATAAGGGTGAGAATGATGTAGTCACATTTACAAATGAACGGATCGTCTGGTATGCACTTCCGAACACAGGAAGTTACATGCTGGTAATCCTGATCGGAACGGCACTGATCATCCTGATGATCGCATCCAGAAAGAGAAAGGATTATTTATCTGAAAAGTAATACCGACAAGAAGAGAGCGTTAGAGATGGCGCTCTTTTCTTATGCAAAAAAAAGACGATACAAAGAGTACCGCCTTATGCGTGTGGATTCCGGTTCGTGCGCCTGCCGGCAAATACATCTACATACCCGTGCAAATCCTTGTTTGTTCTGTATTCATTTTTATAGCGGCTGTCGTAAGCTTCTTGTTCAGAGCGGAATAACCGATTTCTACGAAGCCTGGTCATTCCGTTGGAATCCCCGAACTGGATCAGATAAAAATCCCCGGTCTGTTTTACAATGACAGCTTTGCGGACGATCCGGTTGTTTTCTAGAATATAACAGGTATCTCCTGGGTGATAGGTTTGCATGTTTAATCTTTCCTTCCGTTCTCAGATATTATTTGTTAATATATCGCACTCAGATGTTTTTGTCTAGAGCAATGGGTCGATATAGTGGGAAAAAGGTGAAAAAATGGAGAGATACGGGGTCAGTATAGTGACGCAACAAGGGAAGTATGCTAAAATAAAAAACAGAAATCATAAATATGAGGTAATAATTGTGGAACGAAAAGAAATTGAACGTATAAAAACGGAACTATATGCAATAAAAAAGTTACAACCCTTAAAAACGAATTTTAAAGAACATACATATATGGTTCTGAAAGACGATAAGCTGGCATATTTAAGGTCAGATATTGATGCAATCAAAGAACGGATGGAATATTTAGCAGATATGGCAGCTTGTTTTTCAAAGATTCAAAATATCCAAGATGTTTACGGGGGATTTTATGATCAGTCTCTGATTGAGCAGACTGATTTTAGTGGTATAAATAAACTTATTAGTAAATATGAAAAAGCAATAAAATCTCAAAAGCAGGAAATATCAAATCAAGAAAAAGGAGATGAAGCGGAGGCAAACGTTTTTTTATATTTGAGAGACAATATACCAAATACCGCATTGTTTACCAATATATTCCTTCCTTCAAACCAGGATTCTGACCATGACACAGAAATTGATGCTTTATTGCTGACAACAAACGGTGTGTTTGTTATCGAAGTAAAAAATCGCGGAACACAGTCTGGAACAAGATATGAATATGATATTGATGGAAACGAACGAAAAATTGTAAACGGGACATCTTATCAATCTGGGGAAACAGAGGAAACTCCTGTTCAGCAGCTCAGACGCGAAAAACGAGCGGTTCAATATTTTTTGAGACAGAATCTGGTAAACGATGTGCCTGTAATTCCGATTATGGTCAATGCAAATCCCAGTGTTACATATTTTTCTGAAAATGAAATTGTGATGTGTAACGGGATTCGAAATTTGAAGAAGCAGATTTATAATTGCTGCTCCAATATACTTATATCCAAAGAAGATTTTTCGTTCATTGGAGAAAAATTATTTGAGGTACAAAATAAAATCATAAAAAAGTATGTCCCGATTACTTTGTATTGTATTGATGACAATAAAGCATATATTTATCAAGACGATGAAGCAGAGAACAGAAATATAATGACGGAGGAATTAAAGAATGCAATTGTATATTACAATTCGGAAGCATTAGAAGATAAAATTAAAATAAAAGAAAAGCAATATATACAGCAGAAAAATCCAGATGTAAATGATGAAGAGGATGATATATCGACAGGAGCAGCAATTTTGTTTATAATTGTAGTAACTCTCATAGCGTTATGTTTTTTCATATTTGTAGTTCCTCATATCTTTAATGTGTAATAATTTTATTTGTTAGAGTGCCATATGGCGCTCTTTTTTTCTCCTTTTTTTCATACTATATATAAGAAAGTATTTTTAGAAAGGAGAATGTATGTGAATAAGTATAAGATTGGCGCGACTGTAGATATTGGCTGTGAACGAGAGAATCAGGAAGATTTTGTACAGTTCAGGGAACTGGATGATGAAAACCTGTTATGCGTCATTGCAGACGGGACAGGCTCCAGAAAAGACCATCCCCAGCCAGCTCCCATAGCTGTCCTTGATATCACAGAGCATATTACCAGAGAATTTGAAGCAAAAAAAGATCTGGTCCTGAGCGATCCCGAATTTTTCCTGAAAGATGCCTTTATCTGCAGTAATAAACTGTTGGGCGCATTGAAGATGGGGAATGAAGAATATTACAGCGGGTATGCGGCAAGTGTAACGGCAATCCTGTTGTCCAATGACTATAAAATATATCTGGCACATTGCGGGAATACAAGAGCGTATATTATGAGAGATGGAAAGCTGAACCAGCTTACCAGAGATCATACAAAAGCAGAGGAATTATTTGAAGCAGGGCAGATCGACCGGGAGACCTTGCATGTACATCCGGACCGGCTCAAGATGACGAGTGGGATTGGAGTGGTGATCGATCCGGTCATTCAGACAGTGTTATAATTTGTCATACTAATAATGAACAGGAGTTTGAACAATCCTGTTGTATATGGAACCGGCACTTGTCTTTCCACCGGAAAGCGCAATCCCACAGCAAAACCAGTGCTGTTCCTAAAAAGAGGCCCAGACCCAAAACGTCCCCTCAACTTGTCTGGGCCTTTTTTTATTTTTCAATTCATTCACCACTCTATAGGTAGATGCATAAGGAAGATGAAATGGAGGAATGAATGATGAATCTTTTTACACAACTCGACGAGAATACGATGAAACACAGTAATAGGGTGGGTGATCTTGCGGCAGAGCTTGCCAATCTGTTAGATTTGGATGCGACAACGATCTGCCAGATCTCCTTAGCTGCCACTTATCATGATATCGGAAAAATCAAGATTCCGCTCTCGATCCTGGACAAACCAGGACGGCTGACAGATTCTGAATACACAGAGATAAAGAAACATGCTGTATATGGATCAGATATGATGAAGGACCTTTTTGTTCCGGAAGTCTGTAATATGATCCTATATCACCATGAAAATATGGACGGAAGCGGTTATTACGGGCTGAACGGGGACAATATTCCGTTAGGCTCCCGCATCATCCATATCTGTGATGTATATGATGCCTTGATCTCTGACCGTCCATATCGAAACGGGTGGAGCAAAGCAAAGACTGTGGCATATATGAGAGAGCAGTCAGACACAATGTTCGATGCAGCTATCCTGGATCTGTTTCTGGATATTCTGGCTTAAAAGATTCGAGAAAAGGAAAGTCTTGGGAGTACCTGGGGCTTTCTTTTTTTTGTTTTCCTCTGAAAAAATCATTCTATAGTTAGAACATAATATACAGAAGAGAGGAGGGAAATTAAATCTGTAGTGTTCAAACTATTTTAGGAGGATAACCAAATGAAGAAATAATTGACGAAAATTTATAATATGATTACAATAAGGTTGTAAAGAATAATACGTTTAGGACCAAAATAGGAGGAATGATTTATGTGCCAGATAGCATTAAACATACCAGAAGAAGTTCTTTATGATACAAAAATGAACCAGGAACAGGCAAATCAGTTTGCAAGACAAGCGGTGGCTCTTGGATATTATACCCAAAGTGGTGTCTCTATAGGCTATTGCTCTCAAATAGCAGGAATGACAGAAGAAGAATTTATTAAATATTTAGGTCGAAATCATATATCTATCTTCCGATTTGATGATGAAAAGGAATTTTTGGAGGAATTGAATAATGCGTAAAATAGTTGTTAATTCAACACCCTTGATTGTTCTATGTGGAATTGGCAAATTAGATATTTTAAAGGATATATATCAGGAGATATCCGTTCCTATGGCGGTATTTAGAGAAGTGACTACCAAAGACGATTCTGCTTGTAATCAACTTAAAACATCAGGCGAATGGCTTCATGAAGAAGAAATAAAAGATCGTAGTGAAAAGAAAATGTATAAGGCAAAACTCCATGATGGTGAAGTGGAAGTGATGATACTTGCGCAGGAGCAGAATGCTGATTTGGTAATTTTAGATGATAATGCTGCCAAGAAAACTGCAAAATATTTAGGTCTTCCTGTAACAGGAACATTAGGGGTATTGATAAAAGCAAAACGTATGGGTATTATTGAATCAATAAAACCATTGATTACAGAAATGAGAAAAAATGGTTTTTATGTCAGTGATAATGTGGAACTTATGGTTCTTGAACAGGCTGATGAATAACTATTAAAAAAGGAGCTGGATACCATGTGTAATTTATCTTACGGAATTGAAGAGCAAGGCATCGAAAAAGGTCGTTTGGATTTAATAAAAAATATGCTTTCCAAACACATGCCTGTAGAAGACATCATGAAGTATTCCGGTGCAACGGAAGAAGAAATCCGAAAAGCAGAGGAACAGCTCTGTATAAGTAAGTAACATTACAGGATGCAAAAGGAAGTCTCTTTAGAGGGGCTTTCTTTTTTTACGTGTTTTATCATACTATATATGTACAGATATTTTTGCTGTACAGTTGTTTCTCTTACTTTTACTTTTTCAGGAATTTTCTTGTGCAATAGGTATTGTAATGGAAAAACTTCGGAAAAGTACTCCTCAAGGAAAAGTCCCAGGCAGATACCTGGGATTTTTCTTGCATAAATCAATAAATAAATCAAATATCAATTAAAAATCAAAATCTTTCTTGACTTTTCACTCCGGTTTGTAATATACTTATATCAACATATAAATCAAATATCAATTTCACATCAATAACATGGAGGGGAAACATATGATAAGATCCTGGTACAATACAAAAGCAGTACAGCTGGCTGGAATGACAGATATCTCTGACGAAATGATCCTGAAATCGTCAAACGGGGAAGTTATTAATCCAACAGAATATATCGAAAGTGAGTCCAGGACTGGAAAAATCTCAGATCCGGAGATTTTCGGGGATCTTTCTAAGGAAAATCTGGGAAAGGTCAGTACAGACGAGATTGAGAAGATGGGACATATTGTTCTGCCAATCCCGATCGTCAATATCCAGTATACCCGTGGGAAAAAACCGGTGCTGGCAAAAGAACTTGGAATGACATTAAAAGAATTGGAATCTCTCATTTACGGAAGAACATATATCTCATCGGATGCAGACGATTCTAAGACCATTCCTGCAAAAGAATACCTGGATGACCCGAAATATTCCAAGGCCGGCTATCTGACGGGAGCAGAAGCAGTCAAAAAGGTCATGGAGATGAAGCAGGTTCCGGAAGAGATCAGAAAATCAGCAGTTCTGAACATTGTCCCTGTAATGCCGGCATGCATGCGGTATTTCTGGTGCGAACCGGAAAAAAGGTATCAAGGCAGTTCTCTGAACAATCTGTATGAATCACTGCTGTTAAGAATCAAGAGATACCAGAGGCTGTTAAGTATCCAGTGTCCGGAAGTGATCTTAATGAATGAAAGACGGGAGCTGCAGGGATATGCAGACCGCCTGATCAGTAACGGGGCACATGGTTCTATCGGTGCAGATCTGTACACCTGCCTGCCAAACGATTCACTGGAAGAATTGTATGAAGCAGTAACAGAAGATTCGAAGAAGAAAGGGCTGATTCCGGAATCTGTCACAGACGTCAATGTTTTTTTGAAAAAGGCAGAAGAGATCCGTCAATATGATCTTTCCCTTTCGGATGAAACATATTTTGCAGACAGCCCGGAAGCAAAAAAACTGAAAGCAATGGAAGCAGATCTGAAATCTCTTATGCGCCCGTTCGTGGAGGCATATGTAAATGAAAATCATAAGATGTATGAAGAGTTTATGGAGCTGATCTTCCAGTATGCTGTTCATGCGCTTCCGTATGCAGCAAGTGCAATCCTGACCCAGGGAATCCGGGATGGACTGGCCGGCTATCATCCAGAAGATGAGGAGAACCTGGCATATTACACGGAATGTGTAAAAGAGCTGGAAAAAGGTATTGCAAAGACAATTGACGTATATATAAAAAAACAGCTCCGGTTCGAAGCTGTCTAACAGGAGGACGATCATGGAAAACAAAAATACGGGATTCCAGGAAAAGGAATTTAAAGAATTGCTCCGCAAAGGAATTGGGTCCAGGACTCAGAAAGAATTCGCTGCACAGACCGGGATCGCTCAGGAAACGATCAGCCGGATGCTCAACGATACCGGAATATCTTGTCCAAGGATAAAAACATTAGAGACCATTGCTTCAAAGATGTCCAACGTAACGCTTTCAGAATTAATGGTTGCCTGTGGATATCAAATGCCGGACATTGAAGATGTTATTCGGAAGTTTGAAAGTAACATTGACGATTTCTTTCAGTTTAAAACAGAAGGTCTGGACATCTATGAAGACCTGAAGGACTTAAAGAATAAGATCTTAAAATTTCTAATTCGTGGAAGAGGGGCAGTTTCAATTAATTTTACGGATTATGGGAAATCTGACATGGAGCAGGGCTTTATACAGGTATGGCCGGAGGGCGCCGAGGAATCCAAAGTCATGGAGATTACCTGGGAATATGATCGCAGCATTTGCTGTACGACCTTTAACATTTACTATATTTGTACAGCAAAAGGGAAAATGATCCTGGTCGGTTCTGATATTCTGAATAAATTACACGAATCAGGACCATATATTCAGAATACTATAATAAAAGAAAAGAAAAGCTTTGCGCAGGAAGCACGTCTGCTCCGTGCAATCTTTGGTTCCAAAACAGATCGAAGATTCCCATATGCTCATGCAGGTTATGGTCTATATTTGGACGGACTTCCGGAAGGATTCACAGATTTTCTCAATAAACATGCAGATACATTTTGCTGCACAAAGGAAAATATGGAACTTTATAACCGTATTTTGGAAGGGGAAAGCGCAGAAAAGGTATTTTCCGATTTTTGGGATTGCAATGGCTGTAATTGCGGATTTGGCGCTGTCATTTCGGATATCATGTCCATGGAAAGCGGAAGAGAATACCTTTACTATGAACCGGATGAGTATGTACCGGAAGAGGACAGGAATTCCTGCATCATGGAACGGGCAGAGCATGATATGATTGACCGGATGGAAAAATCTCAGGTCAAATACCTGTACCAATGCGCGAGAGAGTTAAAGATTCAGAAGTTCGGAGTCGTATACTACCACACGACGATTCAGGAAGAGACTGATCAGTTATATGATTTAGATAACTTTTATTTATGTTAGATTATAGGGGGCGCCATAGGCGTCCTCTTTCTGTAATTTGACTTTTTTATATAATTTGAATAAAATATAAGTAAGCAAATTGTTTCTGATTTCATTTGGCATACTATAAGTGTACAGAATAATTAGATTTAATTTAAAGATGAATTGGAGGATAATTTTTCTGTTCAAAGTAACTGCATATTGGGACGAATCCCACTGTACCTTCTGGGATAGTCCACACCGGCTCTTCTGGAATGTATTGGAATTGCAGGAAAGAAGAGAGGTGAAATCATGGACAATGATGAAAAGACAGTGCTTCAGGAAAAATTCGATAAGGTCAAAGATTTGAGACCGATTGATGATGTTTTTTTCGAGGTATTGGCAGAGGACCCCTTGGTATGTCAGGAGATTCTTCGAACGATTCTTGGCGATGATAAATTGGTCGTAAACGATGTTATTGTACAGAGCAGTGAGCGAAATTTATATGGACGTTCTGTTCGCTTAGATGCGCTTTGTACGTTAGGCGATGGAACAAAATGTAATATTGAAGTTCAGCGTTCTGATAATGATGACCATTTGCGCCGTGTAAGATTTAATGCTTCCAGCATTACAGTTAAGGAATCCGAAAAAGGAACAAAATTCAAACAAATATCGAATCTCGTTGTGGTATATATTTCCCAATTCGATATTTTCGGAAAAGGAAAAACAACCTATCATGTAGATAAGGTAATAAGAGAAACAGGAACAATTATCGATGATGGATTAACAGAGATTTTTGTTAATACGGAAATCAATGATGGAACGACAATTTCTCGTCTGATGGAGCAATTCAAGAAAACAGATATGGAGGATAACGAATTCCCAGAACTGACTCGAAGAGTTAAGTTTCTTAAGGGAACAGAAGGAGGAGTGAAAGCCATGTGTGACGTTATGGAGCGATATGAAAAAATTGCAGCTGACAAAGCAATTTTTGAGTCTAATGTCAATGCAATCAAAAACATGTTAGAATTCGATATTCCAAAAGAAAAAATTCTCACTAAGTATTCAAAAGAAGAATATGACATGGCATTATCTGAATTGAAGAAATAATTTAGATGAATAGCATTGTCAGAACTTAACCCATAGTAAATTCATGCAGATTTAAAACAGAAAAAAAAGAAAAGAGCGGGGTGTGCCGCTCTTTTTTTTGTGTGCGTTATTCGATTTCATCCTCTGATAAACAGTCTTCCAAAGAGGATTCTTTCCCTTGAATTAAGGACTCAGCCATGCCTGAAATGGAATTTAAGTAAAGGGTTTCCTGAATCGCATTCCAATCTTCTTCCGATATTAATACCGCATTCCCATTTTTCCCCGTGATCAACACCGGGACACTGTCACAATTCACAGCTTCAACTAAACTGTATAGTTCCTTTCTTGCACTTGTAATATTAATCGTTCTCATAGCAGATTTCCTCCTATTTACATTGAACAAATTTTGAAAAAATAGGTTATCTTCTCATAGTAAGTATGGAAAATCACAGGAGAAAATGATATTGAACGAAAATATATATTTGGGCCACAAAAAAAGACTTCCGAAGAAGTCTTTCTACGCCAATTGCGTTGCTGAATAAATCAGCGAGTCGAGTTTACTTTTATTTGAACTCTCCATGTAAATTTGTATGTCTTTATTATATTCCAGTGAAAACAAATGTCAAGTAGAATCATATGATTTTTGATATTTTTACAAATTCAGAAAAACTTTCATAAAAAACAGGTAATTCTTCCGTATTTTACCATTCTATATATAGAACATTTTTTATGGAGGAGATTTCATGCCGGGAATATATGTAGGATTTAACATCGGAACAAATTCTGTCGGCTATGCTGTCACAGATAAACAATATAATCTAAAAAGGAAATTCGGGGAAGATGCATGGGGAAGTGTTCATTTTGATGCAGCCCAGACTTGTAAAGGACGGAGAGATCATCGTACAGGATCCAGAAGGATTGGGAGAAAGAAACAGAGAATCGCTCTCCTGCAAGAAATTTTTGCTCCAGAAGTTGCAAAAGTAGATGAACGATTCTTCCTGCGGCTGAAAGAAAGCTTCCGATGGAGAGATGAGGTGGAAGAGCCGCATATCTTTTTTAATGATTCAGATTATACAGATATCCAGTATATGAAAGAATATCCGACCATCCACCATCTGATCACAGAATTGATGAAGAACCCTGAGCCGCATGATGTCCGGCTGGTATATTTAGCCTGTGCATGGCTGCTTGCACATCGCGGACATTTCCTGAATAACCTCAAGGTGGAAAATATTGATAAGATCACGGATATTACTACTGTTTATCAGGAATTCCTGGATTATTTTACAAGTCATGGATACCGCAGACCTTGGGAGGATGTCTCACCGGATGCTTTGGGCGAAGTGTTAAAAGAGAATATGAAGGTTTCTGACAAAAAGAATGCGTTAAAAGATTTTCTGCTGGACGGACATACACCTGGTAAAGATGTCACAGAAAATTTCCCATACAGCCAGGAAGCGATCATCCGGCTGCTTGCAGGAGGGGAATGCAGTCCGAAAGAGTTCTTTCATGATGAGGCTTATGAAGATTTGAAAAAGATCAAACTTGGAATGAGTGACGAAGATCATGCAGAGCTTGCAAATGTGATCGGGGAAGAATATGATCTCATCTTATCCATGCGGAAAATTTATGACTGGTGCATTCTTGCAAATATCCTGAATGGACGTTCTGATATCACGATATCTGAAGCAAAAGTCCTGACCTATGAACAGCACAAAAAGGATCTGAAGACGCTGAAATATTTCTTCCGTAAATACCTTCCGGACCGTTATGATGAAATATTCCGTAAGACAGGTACGGACAGTTATGCATCTTATGTAGGACATGCAGATAAAGAACTGAAAGCAGCAATAGGAAAGCAGGCAACGATCGCAAGCTTTTCGAAACATATCAAGAAGATGATTGAAAAAGTGGAAGTAGAAGTGGAAGAATGCGACCAGGCACTGTTCCAGGATATGTTCGAACGCCTGGAAGTTAATACGTTTCTTCCGAAGCAGCGGAATACAGACAACTCTGTTGTTCCGCATCAGCTGTATGAATACGAACTGATCAAGATACTGGAGAATACTTCCAAATATCTACCATTCCTCAATGAGACCTCGGACGGACTCCGGAACATGGATAAGATCAGAGCGATTTTTGTATTCCGGATTCCATATTATGTTGGACCTTTGAATGAACATTCGGATTTTGCATGGCTGACAAGAAAGGCTGGAAAGATCACGCCTTGGAACTTTGATGAAATGGTCGATAAAGACGCCAGTGAGAGTACATTTATCCGCCGTATGACGAATCAGTGTACATATCTGCCTGGAGAGGACGTTCTTCCAAAAGATTCTCTCTATTACCAGAAGTTCGTAGTTTTAAATACGATCAACTGTCTCAAACTGAATGGAAAAAAAATATCCGTCCGTGCAAAGAAACTCATCTTTGAAGAACTGTTTGGCACAAAGCGCAGTGTCACCAAAGCAGGAATTGCCAGATTCTTAAAGGAAAAAGGATTCATGCAGAAGGGGGATATCCTTGGCGGTGTAGACGACAAGATTCCTGCAGCACTTACAACTTACATCGCGTTCCGTCCATTCATGGAGCAGGCTATTCTGACAGAGAATGATATCGAAAGGATCATCGAACGTGCCTCCTATGCAGAAGACAAGAGCCGTCTGGTCAAATGGCTGCAGGCAAACTACCCGGGACTTTCTAAGGAAGATATCCGCAGTATCAGCAGGATCAGGATCAGTAAGTTCGGCCGTTTATCCATGCGGTTCCTGACAGGCCTCAAAGGAAAGGATCGGTCCGGGCAGGAATATAATTCGATCCTCGATGCGATGTGGAATGTAAATGACAATCTGATGGAGATCCTTTCTTCCAGATATACGTTCATGGATGCTGTACAGGAGCATAGAGAGGAATATTACAAAGGAAAGGCTCTGACATTGAAAGAACGTCTGGATGAAGAGAATGTCCCGAACTCAATACGCCGGCCGGCTTACCGGACACTGGCAATCATGAAAGATATAGAAAAGGCATTTGGAATTCCGGACAAGATATTTTTAGAATCTACCCGCGGAGGATTCCAGAATTTGAAAGGCACACGTACTAAGAGCCGGAAAGACCAGATCTTAGACTTATATAAGAATTGCAAGAAGCATCCGAATCTGCCTAGATTAAGATCAGAACTGGAAAGCCTGGGAGAAGATGCGGATAGAATTCTGCAGTCGGACCGCATATTCCTTTATTTCATGCAGTTCGGAAAATGTGCTTATAGCAGCAAAGATATTACGTTTGAAAAATTAAGGAACCATGATAAGTCCTATGACATCGACCATATTTGGGCGCAATGCTATATCAAAGATGACAGCCTTTCCAATAAAGTCCTGTGCTACAGAGAAATAAATGAAAACAAAGGGGAAAAATACCCAGTCGAACCAGAAATTCAGAAAAGAATGATGACAACATGGCTGGAATGGAAAGATCTGAAAGCAATTGACAATGAGAAGTTCGACCGTCTGACCAGGACTGTCCCATTTTCAGAAGACGAAAAATTCGGATTCATCAACCGGCAGCTGGTAGAGACTGCACAGTCAGCAAAACTGATTGCAGAGCTTCTGAGTAAACGGTATCCTGGCACAGAGATCGTCTATACAAAATCAACCCTTGTCACAGAGTTCCGAAACGAATATGAGCTGACAAAATCCAGGCTGTTCAACGACCTGCATAATGCACAGGATGCATATTTGAGCATTGTTGCCGGAAATGTATACCACATGAAATTCTCCAGACAGTGGTTCGACCCGAACCAGCGATACAGTATCAAGACCAAGACTGTATATTCCAATCCGGTAAAATGTGGGAATGAACTGGTATGGGACGGAGTTCCTATGCTTGAGAAGGTGAAAAAGATTGCAAGAAAGAACTCAGCTCACCTGGTCAAATTCCCGGTGTTTAAGACCGGAGATTTCTTTGACCTGCAGATCGTCAAGAAAAAATCCGGGCTTTTCTCATACAAAGAGGGATTACCGACGGAACGTTACGGGGGATACAATGGAATGAGCATTGCATACTTTGTCATTGTGAAGTTCCAGACCAAGTCCGGGGAAGATCTTTTCTTCATGCCGGTCGAATTATTATACGGGCAGCGGTTCCGGGAAGATGAGGAATTTGCAGAGGAATATACAAAGAAGCGGCTTAACGCCAGAGTAAGGGGAACGGTCTTAGACTATTCGTATCCATTTGGAAAACGCCCGTGGAAGATCAATACGCTTTTGGAATTAGACGGGTCCTGTTTCCATTAACGGAGAAACAGAAGAGTATGAAAAATTCTCCATTCTAATAATAGAACAATTTACACAGAAGAATGGAGGATAACAAAATACTGTATGTTCTAAATATAACAAGGAGGATAAGGAGTCTTTCGAATCTACAAAGGGAAGTTCTGCAAAGGAAGGAGAAAGATCTGGTAAAAATTACCAGACGTATTCTTTATCAACAAACGGACAATATATGCATCTCTGCCAAATCGATAACACACTGATTTATGTAGATATTCCGGAAGTTAACATGGAAGATGCACAGGAATTTTTGAAAACAATTGAATATTAAGGGGTATATTATGAGCAATTATTATGGACTTATATTTATTATTGCAGGCGGAATCTTCCTTGCAGTTTCCGCAGTTGTGTCTTCTGATCTTTCTAAACGGAAGAAGAAATGTAAAGCTCCGGTAACTGCTACAATCGTAGATCTCCAAATGTCGCAAGGTATCATGGATGGAGATTATTACAATTACAGATATCCGGTTCTGGAATATGATTATGCAGGAAAATTGTACCGGCAACGTTCCAATGTGTGTGGCGATTGTCGGACAGCTCTTGGCAAGCAGATTACGATTTATGTGGACCCACTGGATCCGACTTATTTATACATTCTAACACTTAATCCTAGTACATATGCAGCCAGTCCAACGATTGACAATGTGCTAAAAATATCATTCCTGATCGTTGGGATATTAATGATTATTTGGGGAGTTATGTTGTGTACCTTATTATCCGCAACTGCGGGAAGAGCCTTGGTGTAAATACCGGGGCTTTTTTATTTTTCAGTTGAAATTTCATTCTATTAATAGGCATAAAAATTTACAGAAGAAAGGAGGAATCAATTAAATATCTGTTATGTCAATACAATTAGGAGGATAACTAAATGGAAAATTTGAAATTGGATATCGTATTAAAAGACACCCCGATAGAATATGGCCTTGACAGGGAATCAATCGTAGAACTGTATGATAAACTGGGCGATTCAAGTATCGAAGTATACCCGATTGAAATCCCAGCTCAATACCACGAATGCTCTGCAATGGGCTTCATTACAGTCGATGCAGCAGATCAGATTGATTATGATTATGAAACATCCGGATTAAATAAGTTCATAGCCGAAATTTTGGATGATGTGGATCGAGAAAATCCTGATCACATCTATCAGTTCGGCAAATTGAATATTTGCTTAGGACGATAATTGTTAAAGAAGAAGGAGGATACCTATGAGACATAAAAGACCAGATAGAATAAATGTAGTATTTAAGTTTTATCATTTTTATGACATTACGATTGATGGACGCAGAGTAACAGATGTAAAAGCGCAACTGATCTGTGAACTTCCGTCATTTAACCGTTACTACGACACAGCAAAATTGGTGGAAATCTGTAAACGTGAAAACCTGCCAGTCTATGATTCAAATAATACGCCGTTATCATGTATAATGAAGGACGCCCAGTGTCCGTTGAAGCGACTCTGTATTATAAAGAAGATGGCAGCGATCCAGAATCTTTTCTCGATTTTGCGGAATGGGATAAAAGAGTAGTCGCAAGTGTTGCATTGGGGATAGATCTGATGCAAAGAAAAATTTAGTCAAAAAAAGGAGAATAACCATGGATGGACAAGACACAAGAAAATTTCAGATAGAAGCTAAAATTGAGTCACATTTCCATTTATTCCAAGAGCGGACCATGCAAAACTGCACGTTTCAGCAGTGATTCGAATGGAACTTCAGGAAGGAAAAATGCGGAGGCTGTGCAGGAACGTTTTTACAATACACTGTACGATGCTTTATGTAAAAATCAGGAAGGGTACAATTTAATCTGTATGATCAACGAATCCGGATTGAAAAATAATCTGGAGGAATCGATGATGTCAATTATAAATGATATGAAAGAAGGATACAATTATACATCTGTTATGTCAATACATTTTATTAGGAGGATAACATATGAATTTTTATATAATGAAAGAAGCATCTAAAAAGGTTATTACTGAGTTTGTTTATTGTGAAGTAGAAGACATCACCCATAATTTACATGTGGTGACACTTTTGGATATTTTCCAAAACGGACTCATAGATACAATTATGAAAGAATTAAGAGAAAAATATCCAATATACGAATATACAGCTTTGCCAGGATTTTTTAATACGGACTACACTTTTATTATTAAAAACGAAAAAATGATTCTTTATAAAGATGGCAGTAAGCTTTGTACTATTCGGAAAGATACGGCAAAAAACTGGATTCCTGTTTTCCGGGATTGGGAACAGTTAAAGATCCATTATTTGTATTCACCTGAACTTTTAAATTTCCAGGATAAAAAAGAGAATCAGATATATAAAATGTTTGAAAAAAGATTTAATAGTGGAGGCAGGCTTACCGAGGAGGATTATCGAATTCCAGAACATTATGGATTATTTTTAAGCGATCGGCACGAAACGGATGTCTGGCATCGCCCAGATAAACCAGCTTACATTAAATATTTGAATTTTTCAAATAATCTTTCCGTGAAATTCATTGTTTCAAAAGAATTTAATAAATGGAATGTTTGTATACAACTTCCTTATGTAAGAAAGACAATTTTAGCTGGATTTTCGTCTGAAAAGAAAACAATGTTCGCACTACGGGAGTGGATCTTAAAAAATCAGAATCATTTAAAAAATTTTGCTGTTATAACAAAGAATTATAGTAAAATCATGACTGAACTACAAGCAAACAGATATCTTACAAATTCCTATGCGAACTATTTAGAACGTCTGGAACTAAATGATCCATCGAAGGACTGGTGGCTGATTAATCCAATTGAATTAAAAAACAGTTTAAAAAAATCTTACGACAGTGTAGCCTCAAAAGTTAATTAAGGAGGATACATTTATAAGAAGAGAAGTTGAACAATTTGTGAAACCTCGCACGACTGAAGTCATGAGTGTGCGGTGGCTAATCATCAAAAGAAATCACAACATCGGCAGAAAATACACATAACAGATAATATTTATATGTTAAAAAGGGAAGAGGGATTAATCGTCCTCTTCTTTTTATTGTATTTCTTACTGCATTCAATGTTTGCTCTTAATAAATACCTTTTTTTATTTTCCACCTGAAAAAGCACTCTATCAATAGAACATAATTTACAGAAGAAATGGAGGAGAAACAAAATACTGTAATGTTCAAATAATAATCTGGAGGATAACAATATGAGTACAACAAAACAAATGTCTTTAATGGAAATGATCAACAGACTTTCAGCAGGGATCGAAGATGATGAATTATTCTGTCAAGAAAAATTTGAAATGGTCCGCAATTACTGCGAGCAGAAAAGCTTCATGATGTCAGCCGCGGACTTGTCAACAATCCGCAGGATTGGACTTATGGACAGGTTTGAAAGTTGGAAAGAGGAACACAGACTTTACGGGCTTACTTTTGATCAGGCAAGAAAACGGAAAGATTATTCATTTACGCTCAATGAACTACCGTCCCTGATCGATGATCTGCAGAAAGATTATATGTCTGCAACTTGTGAAAACGGGGATCCATACCGCGGTGTAGCAGTGCTGGAATACTGCAATGTTCAACCTAATTTTGGAGGATAAACTGATGAAAAAACACAAAGAAGAATACATGGCATCCAGACTGGCCAGAGAAGCGTTGGAAGATGTAAAATGCCCGAAACAGATCCGCTATGAAGAAATCCGTCCTTATTTTACAAAGCGTGATACATATCGTACCGAAGAAGACCTTAACGAGGTGATCCTGGGTGTTGCTGTTTTTACAGAATACTTAAAGACCAGACAGGCATACCGTTTCCATCCCCTGCTCGCTTCCGAACTCAATGCTGCTACAGAATTAGATTTTCGTATGCAGGACCTGCATTTGCCTTACGATACATTCTACATGGATATTGAGGAAAGCCATATGACGGTAGATGACAAGGAAATTGTCGGGGTATACATCCATAATAATCCAAAAGACCAGGTACTTGCAATGATCGCACTGGTACGTGTGAATCCAGTACAGATCGTATTTATGAAGGCAAGCATGGATTATTCCGAAGGAAAGACCCTGGAAGATTCCCTGATAGATTTCGAAGGAGGATATACCGGGGAGCGGTCCTATAATCATTTGATCTTTTCCCTGATTGCATACTTATCCAGCTCCGAGCCTGATATCAGCGACAAGGGCAGGGAAACTGTATTGGTAAGGCTCAGGAATGGTAAATCTGTTCCGTCTGCTACCAGACACTGGGATGTAGGATATCGGTATGTAAAGGCATACAAAAAGGAACTTGGATTTGTTCCGGATCCTTCGGAATGTCATGTACAAGAATCCAAAGGCTCCCACCGATCACCAAGAAGGCATCTGCGCGCTGCTCACTGGCATACTTATCTTTATGGTCCAGGAAAAAAGCTGCGGAAGGTGCTTTGGGTAAGTGCTGCCTGGGTAGGAACCGGGGATGATGACGTGGACGTGATCCATGTACAGGACAACAAATAAGAGGGAGGAGTGTTTCATGGCTGTATATCAGCTCAACAGACCGGACATTGAGACGATCATCGACTATTGTAATGATCTTGATGCAGGCGAAAAATTGGAAGTTTTTGAATTCGGGAAAGATTGTGATCTAGTCTTGCACATTTACAAAGATGAGGAATTTGACCGGGAAAAAGACGGGAATCTTTACAACCTTGTTACCATCAGCACTGCCAGAAACGGCGAATGGGTCGATGATACCGGGGATGTCTTTGTTACAGACGGGGAATTGTACCGAGAGCTTGTCAGAATTTCTAAATACAAAGATTTTCATACATGTTAACAAAAAAATCATTGCAGTTTTTAAGAAAGTCTCTTTATGGGGCTTTCTTTTTTATTTTTCAGTTTATAAATCATTCTATCTATAGAACATAATTTTACAGAAGAAATGGAGGGTAAATAAAATACTGTAATGTTCAAATAATTTTTAGGAGGATAACAATATGAACGAAAGCAAAGTAGCAATCAGATGTGGAGAGCATGCATTCACAAGATTTCAAAAATTATTACCACAGCAGGACAGATTGCTCCCGAAGATCTATCAAACAACAGATGACCAGTATATTATTTACTGGGACAATATCCACTGGTACGAATCTTTTAATCAGAACGAAGCAGAAATTGTAAAAGCATTCGGACAAGCATTTGACTATCTGGAAAAACGTCCGTTTGATCAGAATGGAGATCTCCTGCCTGGTTATGAATTTGAATTTCTAAAATTTGAAACAGATTCGGGTGACTACCAGTATCGCTCCAATGATTGGGAAGTTAGAATATGTATGGAGAAGAGCATCCGACTGCCGGAGAACTTAAAGGAGCTTTCTCCGGAAACAGGAGAAGAAACAAATACTTATGTGGTCGCATTCTTGTCCAATACTACACCATGTATTAATCTTGCAATTGCAAAGACAAAAGAAAAGGTAAAAGAATATTTTGCTAATACTCTTAATGTGAAAGAAAGCGATTTCATTTCTATACGTCTTGCAACTGAAGATGACAAACATCCAGGAATTCCGGTACATCACATTCCAGAATATCCTTATATTCTGCATATCGAATATTCATGGGGTGATCAGGAACCGGTTCAGAAGTTCTCAACAAAGAAAGATGCATGGGATAAAGCAATGTCCATGGCAATGACAGAAGCAGACACCGCTTCTGATGAAAAAGAAGATGGGACAGCAGAAATCATCATGAATAAGACAAACGCAGAAATAACTCTTGTTTATCCAAGAGACACAGAAATATCAGAGGAAAGCTCATTCTGCAGATACTACATTACAATAGAAAAAGGAGAATAAATTATGGAAAACGTAAAAATCCCGAAAGTATTTTCACTTAGTAAAATTTGCCCTATGTGTGGTCGTAGAACATATTTGCGAATGACAGAAGAAGAAAAGGCTCAATGGCATGAATATATATGCTACGGCGGATATATCCAGGATAAATTTTCCAATATGGATGCACAGAAAAGGGAATTTATAAAATCTGGATATTGTCCTGACTGTCAAAAAGCATTATTCAGTACAGAATATGACCGTTCTGATTTTATCATAGTCGATGATATTGTAGACGGCGAAGTCCCGGAAGATGTGAAAAAGTTTTTGGAAGCAGCGGAAAAAATGAATGTGAAGGAAGTTATTAAATCAGAAACAGCAAACATTTTAACTACGGAGCATAAAGTTGTGATGCTCAGTGAATTTGATCTGGAAGATATTCTTTATGTTGATGATGAGGGAAATATTAAAGAAAGACAGTAAGAATTTGGCAGAGATTACAAAGGAGAAATAAGGAGGATAATATAATGGTAAAAGAGATCAAGAATAACCTGTATTGCATTACTTCATACACTGGAAACAGACGTTTTGTCGAGTGTGATAACGAAGAAGAATTAATTACTTATGTTGCGGAAACAGAATGGAAAGGTTATACCGTAATGTCTGTTACAAAAATATGTGCTGATGGCAGCAGCCCCCGTGTCGCTGTCAAATCCACCCCTGCTTATATGAGAGCAATCAGAAAGCTATTTAGCGGGAAGGGGAATGCATAATGGTAACAGACGAAATTTTATGTGCTGTTCAGGGAATGATTGAATTATTTCCTACGCCGGAAGCCAGAAATGCCGGGAAAGCTATCTGGAACATGCTCGCAGATTTCGAGGAAGAAGACTGGTATGAGATAGTCAATTCAGGGACAGTCCGGAAATGGCTGCAACATTACATTGAAAATTAGGAGGATAACACTATGAAAAACCTGTATTTTGTAACCTTTCATCCAACAGATACCCAATTCGTTGTCGAACAGGATAACGAGGAAAAAGCCTTGGAATCGGCTGTCGAAGCGAACAAGCTTGTTGGAGAAATGGAAGATATTGATATCACAGACAAAAAGAATTATACAGTTGAACCAATCAATTCATTTGAAAGCCTTAAGATCCATCTAAAAAGGCAGGACTATTATGGGGAAACATATGATACGGTGATATTTGAACAGGATTAAGGAGGATTGCCGTGGAATACAGATTAACTAAAACTGGACACCAAAAATGTCATAATTATATTTCTGAGCTGAAGGCGAAACAGAAGGAAATCCTGGATGCAGGACTTGATACTGTTGAGGAAACGTTCGTGGACTATACCCCGGAAGAGATCTTTGCAGACCTGCTCGGCTTTGGAATAGACGAGGATGGAGATATTTACAATGGGTATGGCGTGACCGATCATTATGATGCAGATTCTCCATTAGGATTAAGGCTTGGAGAAGATTTTATAGAGGCAGCATAAGGAGGATGACAATGAAATACATAATTTACAAAGACAATCAGGTCGTGGGACATGTAAGGCTCACGACTGAGCAAAAAGATATTATTAACAATATCCCTGGCATTAACATTGCAATTTCTGCCGATCCAGATCTAGAAACATTTTCTGGCAAACAGGAAAATATCTCTGGGCCAGAATAGGAGTTGGCTTCCGAGTTTCAGATGAATTACATCAGAAAATCAAAGAAGCTATGGATGCAAATGATCCGGAACTGGTACGCGAACTTTTAGATCAGGCAGAATGCGGACTGGATGGGGATTCCTATTTTCCAATGGACTGCAGGGATAATCCGAATAAAGACTGGGAATTTGATTTCTAAGATTTTTAGCATTACAGTATTTAAGAAAGTCTCTTTCATGGGGCTTTCTTTTTTATTTTTCAAATGAAAATGCATTCTATCTATAGAACATAATTTACAGAAGAAATGGAGGTTAAATTTTATACTGGAATGTTCAAATAATCATTTGGAGGATAACAAAATGAGTAAAAACAAATTAAACCTTGGAAAAGTTGTCATGACACAAGATATTGCGATGTTTATGGATGAAAAGGAATTTTACATGAAAGTCATGGAGTCCCTGAATCGCCATGTATCTGGCGACTGGGGAAGCGTCTGTGAAGAAGACAAGGCAGAAAATGACCGCGCATTAGAATCCGGGGACAGAATCCTTTCGGCTTATGAGACCAGTCACGGAAAAATCTGGATCATTACAGAGTGGGACCGCTCTGTCACGACTATCCTGTTCCCATCTGAATATTAGGAGGTGGCAGGATGACGCACTGCTGGATTTGCGGGGCAAGTGATTTACAGGTCCCAAATACTAAGATTAAATTTACAGGAAAATATTATGGTAAAAGACGCCAGAAGACGATCCGTGTCTGTGATTGTTGTTTTGGATGGCTTGGTGTGTCAGATATTGAAGAAAAAGTTAGAAATGAATATCTTTGGGATGACCCAGACGAGGAGGAAAACAGATGACAATTACTGAAATGATGAAAAACAAGATATACACTAGTTCTGTATCTGAGATCAAAAGATGTTCCTGTGTGAATATCGGATTTTTGAACCGGAAGCATGAAGAAGATGAAACCCAGCTGAATGTGACTCATTCACTTCTGACTGACGATGGAATCCGGGAACTATCAGAACTCTTTGCTTCCCTCAGCAAAGAACTTGATACATTCCCAGAAGACGTTGCTTATATTCATATCGCAGCATCCGCAGAAACGGAAGTTGAATTGATCAATCTGGGATACTAACTTATTGTATTTAGGAGGATAACATATATGGGAACATATAATTTAATTTACACAAACAACAGAGCAATCATGGAAGGTTTTGGAAAAAGATATGGGTATTCTTTATTCCATAATGAGACAGTCAGCATTGAAAGACCTCTCCATCCCGATGCAAACCTTGACCGGCTGCCGGATCCAATACCAAAATCTATCACTCTTTGTGATGAAGCGGAAAAAGGCTTTACCATCCACCCAAAAGAGGTCATTAAAAGAGGAAACTCTGTTACATTTGTTACTACGAACAGTATTTATGTAATTGAAGAGAAGCGGGCAGTGATCGAATGATACAGCCTTACAACATTGCAGTATTTAGAAAGTCTCTGAATTGAGGCTTTCTTTTTTTTGTTTTTCATTTCAAAAAGCATTCTATCTATAGAACATAATCTACAGAAGAAACGGAGGTTAAATTTTATACTGTAATGTTCAATAAGAATTTTGGAGGATAACAAAATGAGAAAAAATGATTTAAAACAAGATTGCAAAATGACATGGGATCAAATAAATCAAAAATATCCAGAGGACAGATCCGAAATGGATGAAAAAAGAGAATTGGAATTTGTCCAGGATTGTTTTGAATGCTACGAGCAGGAAGGTTTTGCAAAAATATTCTGGAGTCCTTTTGGATGCCACAAAAAACGGTTCGGTCAAAGTTTTGAAGTGGTCGGAAGATGTTCGAAAAAAGATTCGGACCTTTCTTCACTGCCAATGTGGAAAATAAAATTTGAGGATGGCACTGTAATCGGGGCTTATCCGGAAGAGATCATCCCAAGTGAAATGAAAGCGAATGGATATAAAGAGCTTGATGAGCTTACAGAGCTTATCCGAGATATCCTTGAAAAGAACGATTTCAATCTTTACGGTGACATAGAGGAGCAGAATGGGATGTTTTACCTGGAATTTGGCCAGGCAACTCCGGAAGGTGAAGATTGGAATGAAACGATCTGGTTCAATGGGACACTTGAGAGTTTTGCTGATTCGTTAGAACAGCGTGCATTGAATTTTAATGTAGATGATGAGGCAGAAGTTTATATCTCCTGCAGGGGGAAATATGGCTGCCCGTCCAGTATCAGTGACTTAGTTGCAGATGCAGAATGGAAAAAAGATACTCTGCTATCTCTTAGCAAGGATTTTAATGACGCTGCATATGGAATAGATGTAACTGAAACAAAGGATATAGATAATGGATCCAATACAATTTCTAAAGAGTTGCGCCTTTGTGACTTTCAAGTAGGCCAAAATGTAAAATATGTGACCAATGATAGTCCGGTAGATCCGGTGAAAGAACATATGGGAACGGTAAAAGCTATTTATGATGACCACATGATCGTTGACGTTCCGGATATTTCTGACCATTGCCGGTTCGAACCTGATTTTAATCTGAATCAGTTGATCCCGATTCCGCTGGAAGAGTCCAAATCTCTTGCTGAAAAAGTATGGGAACAGTTCTATGCCCCATATGAAAAATATACAGCGGAGGATCATGACCGGATCACCAGTCAATTATATCTGGAATTAGAAGATTGTGGCGAAAATGCATTTATGCTTCGAACGGTATTGGAAGACATTGTAAGTCGTCCACAACCGGCAAAGCTGAATCTTTACCGTGGAGATATGACTTCTACAGCATGGGAGGAAATAGCAGATGCTTTTTATGTCCGCCCGGACGATTTGAAAGACAACATTGACATACATGCCTATCTTGTTGATGGGTTTTGCAAATAAGGAGGAAAACAATTATGCAGAAACAGGAATTTGAAACAAAATTAGGAAACAATATTTCAGAAGACGACTATAAACTTATTGAATTGGTATACACCTGGCATCCGTCCATCTCTGAAACAGATGGAAAGGCACAGATCCTGACTCTTTTTAAGACCTGTGGCATGCCGCTCATCCGTGACATGGCAGAAACAGCTGTTTATATGAAGAATCTCAGTAAAGAAAGAGATCGCCTTCTTTTGCGTTTGGATGCGATCAATCAGCGAATCGATTCTGTTGAAAAAGGGAATCTTGCTGAGGAGCGGTGCCGGAAAGATGCTAAGGACTTATTCATAAAAGCACAGAATGCAAAAGAAAATGAGCTGGTCAAAGCTTTTCTTTCACAGAAATACGGAGAACAGGTGACCAACAAAATAGCCAAAGAAATCATAGGATAGGAGGATGACCATGAACAGAATCTGTGACGAAACTTTTATTAACAGTGGATTTGATTATGACGACATTGTTGCCATCCGTATTGAAAATGGAGAATTCTATTTTCTGGGCTGGATGGAAGATGCCGAACATTACAAAAATCAGATGATGACCGATTATACATTTGGAAAACTAATAAGAGACAGCGTATCATGCGGATCCCTTTACAGTGCCATTACGGAATGTGACGGTTATGATCAGCATGTATTCTATGCTTGGATCGTAGATGATGACGGTAATGTAATCCAGGAACAGGAACAGGCATATAAGAATGTATATGAAAGATTCCTTTCCTTTGTAAGAAATTATGAACGGAACGGGGTCTCTGACTCAGATGACCATGATATTTTCTGCATGACTACAGAAGAATTCCAGGGAATCGCGGATGCATTGCGTGATGGAGATTATATCTTTGTTATGGAAGACGGGATCAACTGTCAGTAAAATGCAAACGAACATACAGTATCTTAGAAAGTCTCTTCATTGAGGCTTTCTTTTTTTTGTTTTTCAGATAAAAATGCATTCTATTTATAGAACATAATCTACAGAAGAAATGGAGGTCTAACAAAATACTGTAATGTTCAACAAATAATATTATAACAACAAAAAATGGAGGAAAACAAAATGGCAAGAGGAATTATGTACGAGATTACATCAGAAACAGAATTGGAAAACGCAGGAATCTTTTGTTTATCTGAAGATGATCTACTTGATTTTGTCGGGAATGCATTTGATTATTGTTCAGACAAAGACCGGGAAGAAGATGTCCCGGAAATGATGGAATATCTGCAGAAATTTGGGTTCATAACTGGAACTGATGAAATCGAGACAACTGATGGAGAGAAAACAGTCCCATATATCTGTGTCACGCAGGAAGCAAAAGAAGCTTATTTCACAAAATCATATGATGATTTTATGGAAAAAGTCCAGAGCCTTACAATCACAGAGTTTGCATCAGATACTTTTGAGATTGCTAATCTGATCGCAGACAGTTATGGTGATGCAGCATGTTTGAACGGAATACTCTATTGGACATTTGATAACTGCATGCGTGATTTAGTTCCTGGCGAAAAATATTATTTTGGCAACACTGTATTCATGCACTAAAAACATTACATAATGAGGAGGATAACCACAATGAGAAAAAGCTTTAAAATCATATTAGATGTTGATGATGTATTACTGGAATGCAACCAGTACGCATTAATTACTTTAAATCACGCCTATGGGTATGATTATGGGTTAGATGATATTACCGGATGGGGGAAACTTGGGAATGACTTAGACAAGCGTTTATGCTTATTCTCAGACCCAAACTTCATCCGAACCATTCCCCCGGTAAAAGGAGCAGCTGAATTTATTACAGACTTCAGCAAAAAGGGGAAGTATTTATTTGTACATCGGTTTCTCCGGAATGCGCCGGGGAACGGATCAACAGTATTGTAAAACATTTCCCGATGATTCCTCTGGAAAATATCCTGATCGGTACCAGAAAAGATCTGCTTCATGCAGATGTGATCCTGGACGATGGATACCATAACCTGAACAATTCCAATGTCAGATACCCAGTCCTGTTCCGCAGGCCGTGGAATAATTCCATTACCGGGATCTGTGCCGTTTCTACATATGGGGAGTTCCTTACACTTGTCGATCTGTTAAAAAAAGGCACTGACTTGAGTGGCGAAAAAAAGATCGTTGCTTTAGTTGGTCCTTCAGGATCCGGGAAGTCAGCAATTGCCAATCAACTGATCAATGAAACTGACGGATTCACTCCTGTAAAAACATACACGACGAGAGGATACCGAAATTCTAGTGACCGTTACCATTATACGGATAAGGAGGATTTTCTTCAGAAAAAAGAGGAAGGCTTCTTTTTTGAAACTTCTTCTTATCAGGGTGAGTATTACGGGACTCATGCAGGAGACATTTTTTCCATTATCCAATCTGGAAATATTGCGGTCATGGTGCTGGATATCAATGGTGCAATTGCATTAAAACGTGCATATAAAGACAGCGTCCTGACTGTCTTTGTCAAGCGTGACAAAGAAGCATGTATCCGATCCATACTGGAACGGAATACATCCAGGGACGATACCGTCCGCAGACTTGCATCGTTAGAATCTGAATCTGCCAATGAGGAATTATGTGATGTAACAATCACAAATGATGCAGACGTACAGAGCGCAGTGAATCAGATCATGGAATATTTATAATTAGTCAAAAGGAAAACGCTATATATATTCCGTAGATGCATGAGGGAAAATTGATATAACCGGTAAAAATAAAAATAGGAATGTTACAGTTTTCAAGAAAGTCTCTTATCAAGGGGCTTTCTTTTTTATTTTTCAGTTTATAAATCATTCTATCTATAGAACATAAT
>OLSG01000505.1_pt1 | contig 49122 bp, 46 predicted proteins | sample 1673041 | NCBI WGS metagenome assembly OLSG01 (sample SAMEA3136749, study PRJEB25190) | human gut metagenome | reverse complement strand
GAATGTGACAGCAGATCAGGCAAAAACAGCAGTTATCGCTTACGAGCCAATCTGGGCAATCGGAACAGGTAAGACAGCAACAACCGAGCAGGCTGAAGAAGTATGCGCAGGTATTCGTGCATGTATCGCTGAAATCTATGATGAGGCAACAGCAGAAGCTATCCGTATTCAGTATGGCGGATCTGTAAATGCTGGAAATGCAGCAGAATTGTTCGCACAGGCTGATATTGATGGAGGACTTGTAGGTGGAGCATCTCTGAAAGCAGATTTCGGAAAAATTGTAAATTACAAGTAAGATTTTGAATCGCAGGGGGCGGCAGACACTTCCTGCGATTTTTACCCTGACTCGTCAAAGAGTCTTAAGGTATGATCAGTTTACGAAAATAAACAGCGCTAGAGGATAGTATTATGATATATAAAGAAATACCAATTCAAGTGGAAGGTTCTGATAAGACGAGCCGAGCACAGTTTTATATACTGGATACACTTCCGGACGAGATGAAGATCCAGAAACGGCCGATCATTCTGATTTGTCCGGGCGGAGGATATCACATGGTCAGTTACCGGGAAGGAGAACCCCTTGCCATGCATTTTTTGAGTCTGGGCTATCATGCATGTGTGTTACAGTATTCCGTGTCACCGGAGGCATTTTATCCGACACAGCTTTTGGAAGTGACAGAGAGTGTCAGACAGATTCATGAACATGCAAAAGAATGGTATATTGACACAAAGAAAATTGTACTGGCGGGAGCTTCAGCAGGAGGACATCTGGCGGCTAATTACTGTGCATTTTGGAAACGCGAGTTTTTGGTGGAGAAAAGTGGTATGCCAAGAGAGATGTTAAAGCCAAGAGGCCTGATCCTCTGTTATCCGGTTATCACATCGGATCCGAAATATGCGCATATGCCAAGCTTCCAGAATCTTCTTGGAGATACAGTAGAGGAAGAGGCTTGGAACTTATCTTTGGATCATCAGATTACAGATTCCATGCCGCCTTGTTTTATCTGGCATACAGCAACAGATCAGACAGTACCGCTGCCGAATTCTTTGCTGCTTGCCATGGCATTATGGAAAGCAGGCATTCCGGTGGAGCTGCATGTGTATCCGGAAGGGATTCATGGACTCAGCCTTGCCAATGAACTGGTAGAATGTCTGGATGGAAGGGGTGTACAGGAGGAATGTACAAGCTGGATTTCGCTTGTTGATACATGGCTTGACAGACTTATGAAGAAAGAAGGAGAAGAATAATGAGCAAGAGACCAACAGTTCTTATGATTTTAGATGGTTACGGTTTAAATAATAATCAGAAAGGAAATGCTGTAGCTGAAGCAAAGACTCCGGTTGTGGATAAGTTAATGGCAGAGTATCCATTTGTAAAAGGATATGCAAGCGGACTAGCTGTCGGACTTCCGGATGGACAGATGGGAAACTCTGAAGTCGGACATCTGAATATGGGTGCCGGACGTATTGTATACCAGGAATTGACAAAAATCACAAAATCTATTCAGGATGGAGATTTCTTTGAGAACAAAGCACTGCTTGCAGCGTGTGAAAATGTAAAGAAAAATGATTCTGCACTTCATTTGATGGGACTTGTATCAGATGGAGGAGTACACAGTCATATTGAGCATATTTTCGGACTTCTTGAGCTGGCAAAAAGACAGGGACTTAAGAAAGTTTATGTACACTGCTTCCTGGATGGACGTGATACACCACCGGCATCAGGAAAAGAGTATGTAGAGCAGTTAGAAGCTAAGATGAAAGAAATAGGTGTTGGTAAAGTAGCGTCTGTTATGGGACGGTATTATGCGATGGATCGTGATAATCGCTGGGATCGTGTAGAAAAGGCATACCGTGCAATTGCATACGGAGAAGGCGAAAAGGCAACAAGCGGACCAGCCGGAATCCAGGCATCTTATGATAAAGATACAACAGATGAGTTCGTTCTGCCAACAGTTGTTGAAAAAGATGGAGCTGCGCTTGCAACAGTCAAAGAAAATGATTCCATCATCTTCTTTAATTTCCGTCCAGACCGTGCGAGAGAAATTACAAGAACATTTTGCGATGATAAATTTGAAGGCTTTGACAGAGGCGAGAGAATTAAGACAACATTCGTATGCTTTACAGAGTACGATGTGACAATCGAAAATAAACTTGTGGCATTTGTAAAAGAAAAGATTACCAATACATTTGGTGAATTCCTTGCAAAGAATGGACTTAAACAGGCACGTATCGCCGAGACAGAGAAATATGCACATGTGACATTCTTCTTTAACGGTGGAGTTGAGGAGCCGAATGAGGGCGAGGATAGAATCCTTGTGAAATCTCCGAAGGTGGCAACTTATGATCTGAAACCGGAAATGAGTGCTTATGAAGTATGTGACAAATTAGTTGAAGCAATTGAATCTGATAAATATGATGTGATTATCATCAACTTTGCAAATCCAGATATGGTCGGACATACTGGCGTAGAAGGAGCTGCAATCAAGGCTATTGAGGCGGTTGATGAGTGTGTAGGAAAAACAGTTGAAGCAATTAAGAAGGTAGATGGACAGATGTTTATCTGTGCAGACCATGGAAATGCAGAACAGTTGATCGACTATGAGTCAGGCGAACCATTCACTGCTCATACAACAAATCCGGTTCCATTTATTCTTGTAAATGCAGATCCTGCATATAAATTAAGAGAAGGCGGATGCCTTGCAGATATTGCTCCGACATTGATTGAATTAATGGGAATGAAACAGCCAGCAGAGATGACCGGAAAGAGCCTTTTAGTGAAATAGTCGGTGAAAAATTGTAAGGGGCAGAACATGAATCGAGATCAAATTAAATTTCTTGCAATCATTACCATGACATGCAACCATATTGCAAATATATTTCTGACGCCGGGAACGTTACTATTTGAAGTTATGATCGACATTGGGTATTTTACTGCAATTACGATGTGCTACTTTCTGGTGGAAGGTTACGGTTATACCCATGATAAGAAAAAATATGGGGAGCGGCTGCTGCTGTTCGGTGTGATATCATTCATACCATTTTGTCTGGCATTTGGCATGGTCCAGATGAATATGCTGTGTACCTTATTTTTGTGTTTCCTGATTCTTAAGGTTATGGAAATGTCCACTTTAAAATGGGAAAAATGGATTGTAATATTAATTTTAATCTTTGTATCCCTGTATTCAGACTGGGCATTACTGGCTCCTGTTTTTACAATTTTATTTGCAAAAAGTAAAGGAAATCGAATAAAAACAGCAATATCATTTGGAATAGGAGCATGTTTATTTGCAGGATTTAATTATTTGTCAAATTTAGAGAGTATGAGTACAGGCAGTGCGCTGATTCATGCATTGTGTTCAGGTATCGGACCGGTTGTGGCAGGAATCATCATTTTATTCTGCTACAATGGAAAGAAATCTAATCATGCAGGGAAAGCGTCAAAATGGTTCTTTTACATATACTATCCGGCGCATCTTCTTTTCTTGTGGGCAGTACATCAGCTTTGCATGTTGTAGAGAAGTATAAATAACAGGAGTACAGGAATATGAGCAAAAAATATGAGATATTTTTATTTGATCTGGACGGAACTATTACAGATTCTGCTCTTGGAATCACCAATTCAGTCATGTATGCATTGAAAAAGTTCGGCATCGAAGAGACAGACCGGACAAAATTATATAAATTTATCGGTCCGCCGCTTACAGAATCCTTTGAGAAATTTTACGGTTTTACAAAAGAGCAGAGTCTGGATGGAGTAAAGTATTACCGGGAATATTATCATGATAAAGGCATCTATGAGAATCGTGTTTATGATGGATTAGAAGAAGTTTTAAAGAAGATAAATGAAGCCGGAAAGCAGGCAATTGTTGCAACATCAAAACCGGAGGAATATGCAAAGATTATCATTGATCATTTTCATCTGACTAAATACTTTGCATGCGTTGCGGGTATGGAGATGGACGGTGGAAGAGGAACAAAAGCGCAGGTCATTACCTATGCTCTTGAGAAAAATGATATTACAGACAAGTCTAACGTACTTATGATCGGTGACCGCGAACACGATGTCATCGGCGCCCATGAAAATGGACTTGACTGTCTCGGCATTCTCTACGGATTTGGAAGCCGCAAAGAATTTGAAGAAGCCGGAGCGGATTACATTCGTGAAAATGTAGAAGACATTTTACAATTCGTATAAAAATTTATTCGCCAATATTAATCCAGAGAAAATTATTATTTGTCAAAGGCACGCTCGCGCTACCTTCCGCTGGTAGCGGTACATAAGGCGCTAAAAAACACCGCCTAAGTACCGACCGCTCCAGAGTACCTTTCTCCAAATAATAATTTTCCTGGATTTTCTATATTTTGAACAAAATTATAAGGTGATTTTCGCTTTTCGAAGGAATTATAAAGTGTAGTGATATTAGTGAATAAAAAGAATCCAGCAAGGTGATGTTATCTGACGGTAGAGTGATTTCTGATACATCTGCGAGTATAGTCTCATATATTTTACATTGTCTGAGTCCATACGGACGAGTTTGTAAAATATATGAGAAATAAACGACGCAGCAGATGTCAGAAATCATTCGTGTCAGGAACACATCTAGCTGGATTCTTTTTTATGTATCACTACAAATTATAAATTACGCCTCTAAATTCTTGTTTGCTGTGGAAAGCATCAGTTTAATTCGATTCAACTGATTTACTTCACTTGCGCCCGGATCAAAGTCAATCGCTACGATATTTGACTGTGGGTAGCGTCTTCGTAACTCTTTAATAACACCCTTGCCTACTACATGGTTTGGCAGGCAGGCAAATGGCTGTGTACACACGATATTTGGTGCACCGCTGTGGATCAGCTCTAACATTTCGCCGGTCAGGAACCAGCCTTCACCAGTCTGATTTCCAAGAGATACAATGTCAGAAGCCATCTTTCCGAGATCACGGATATCTGCCGGCGGGTTAAAATGTTTGCTCTTCTTAAATGCTTCGGTAGCCGGAGCGCGGAACCAGTCTATGACCTTGATGCCCCAGTTTGCAGCAGTTGCTTTTGATTTTGCAAATCCAAGCTTTTCTACTTTAAAGTTCTGATTGTAGAAGCAGTACTGCAGGAAGTCCAGAAGATCTGGGACAACAGCTTCAGCCCCTTCGCTTTCCAGCAGATCGACCAGATGATTATTAGCTGCCGGAAGGAATTTGACAAGAATCTCACCGACAACGCCGACGCGTGGTTTTTTAACATCTAAAAGTTCGATATTATTGTCAAAGTCTTCGATGATCTGCCGGCATAACTTTTTGAATTTTCGTCTGGAAGGATAGCCGGAAGAGACAAACTCTTTACATACTTCCACCCATTTTCTATGCATTGCATTCACAGATCCCGCAACAGCTTCGTATGGTCTTAACCGATACACACATTTCATAAAGATATCACCAAATACTACGCTGTAAATACCACGAAGTACGAGAGCGGGTGTAATCTTAAATCCAGGATTTTCTTCCAGTCCGCTTAAGTTAATGGAAATAACCGGAATATATTCGTAACCGGCTTTTTTTAGGGCACGGCGGATAAATCCGATATAATTGGAAGCACGGCAGCCACCACCGGTCTGGCTGATGATGACAGCAATCTTGTGTGTATCATATTTGCCGGAAAGGATGGCCTCCATGATCTGTCCGACAACCATAAGGGACGGGTAACATGCGTCATTGTTAACGTATTTAAGCCCCACATCTACTGCCTGTTTGTTGTCATTTGGAAGGACTTCGATGTTGTATCCGGAAGCTTTAAATGCAGACTCCATCAGTTCGAAGTGGATCGGTGACATCTGTGGGCAGAGAATCGTGTAATTCTCGCGCATTTCCTTTGTGAAAGATATTTTTTCAATAGCTGCGGAATGAATCGTACGTTTGTCATTTCGCTGTTCTCTGACGCGGATAGCAGCCAGAAGAGAGCGGACACGGATCCTTGCAGCACCTAAGTTGTTGACTTCATCAATCTTCAGAGATGTATAGATCTTATCTGAATTATTTAAAATATCCGCAACCTGATCAGTTGTGACCGCATCCAGTCCGCAACCGAAAGAGTTGAGCTGGATCAGATCCAGATTGTCTTTTGTTTTTACATAGTTTGCCGCTGCATACAGACGGGAATGGTACATCCACTGATCCATCACGTTGAGTGGGTGCTCAGCTGGATTTAAGTGGGAGATGGAATCCTCAGTCAGTACAGCAATATTATAAGAATTGATCAGTTCTGGAATGCCATGGTTAACCTCCGGGTCAATGTGATATGGACGTCCTGCCAGTACAATACCTCTGTTTCCGGTCTCATCCAGGAATTTGATAACTTCCTCCCCTTTTCGACGCATATCTTCACGGCATGCTGCAAGTTCTTCCCATGCTGCATGGACGGCAGACTGGATCTCCTGATCGGAAATATCAAATTTCTTTCCAAGTTCTTCCACCAGGCGATAGGAGATCGTATCCTCGCTGGCAAAAGAGAGGAATGGGTGCATAAAATCAACTTCTCCATTTACAATGGCATCAATGTTATTCTTGATATTTTCCGGATAAGAAGTAACAATCGGGCAGTTGTAATGGTTGTCAGAGTCTGCAAATTCATTGCGCTCGTAAGGAATGCTTGGGTAGAAAATGTGTTTCACACCTTCGTTGATCAGCCATTGTACATGTCCGTGAGCCAGTTTTGCCGGGTAGCATTCAGACTCACTTGGAATGGACTCAATACCGAGTTCATAAATGCTTCTTGTAGAAGCAGGAGAGAGTTTGACAGAGAATCCAAGCTGATTGAAAAATGTGAACCAGAATGGATAGTTTTCGTATATATTTAATACACGGGGGATTCCGATTACACCGCGTTTTGCAGATCCTTCCGGCAATGGTTCATAATCAAAATAACGTTTTAATTTGTATTCAAATAAATTGGGCAGCTTATTCTCGGATTTTGCTTTTCCGAGTCCGCGTTCGCATCGATTTCCGGTAATGAACTTACGTCCGCCGCTGAAATGATTAATCGTCAGACGACAGTTATTTGTACATCCTTTACATTTTGTCATAGTTGTAGAATATTCCATGGCCTCAATGTCCTCAATAGAGAGCATAGTCGTGCCTTCGCATTCTACATAACGTTCACGTGCAATGAGAGCTGCACCAAATGCGCCCATAATTCCGGCAATATCCGGACGGATAGCCTCACATCCTGCGATTTTCTCAAAACTTCGAAGGACAGCATTGTTGTAGAATGTTCCACCTTGAACTACGATATGTTTTCCAAGTTCCGATGCGTCAGAAACTTTGATGACCTTGAATAACGCATTCTTAATAACAGAATATGCAAGTCCGGCGGAGATATCAGCAACCTCAGCACCTTCTTTTTGTGCCTGTTTAACCTTGGAGTTCATAAATACAGTACAACGTGTTCCAAGGTCGATTGGATTTCTTGCAAATAAAGCTTCGTGGGCAAAATCTTCAACAGAATAATTCAGTGATTTTGCAAATGTCTCAATAAATGAACCACAGCCGGAGGAGCAGGCCTCATTGAGCTGTACACTGTCAACGGTCTGATTCTTGATCTTGATACACTTCATATCCTGACCGCCGATGTCCAGAATACAGTCAACATCCGGCTCAAAGAAAGAAGCAGCATAGTAATGAGAGACAGTTTCTACTTCACCTTCGTCAAGGAGAAGGGCTGCTTTGATCAGAGCTTCTCCATATCCGGTAGAGCAGGAGTGTACAATCTGTACATCCTCTGGTAATTTGCTGTAAATATCTTTGATCGCAGTAATTGTTGTACCAAGCGGATCTCCGTCATTGTTGTGATAGAAGGAATATAAAAGTGTTCCGTCTTCGCCGACAAGAGCTGCCTTTGTAGTGGTAGATCCGGCATCGATACCAAGGAAAGCCTTTCCTTTATAGGTAGCCAGATCTCTGATGGGAACCTGATCCTTGTCGTGCCGCTTTTTAAACTCTTGAAAGTCAGCTTCACTTGCAAACAAAGGTTCCATACGGTCAACTTCAAATTCCATCTTAATCTTGCCTTCCAGGCGCTTTTGCATCTCCTGGATTGGTACGTCCAGATCCTTTTTTGAGTTCAGGGCAGAACCAATGGCTGCAAACAGATGGGAATGATTCGGGGCAATGATGTGCTCATCATCCAGATTCAATGTACGGATAAATGCCTTGCGCAGTTCGGAGAGAAAATGCAGAGGTCCGCCAAGGAATGCAACGTGTCCGCGAATAGGTTTACCGCATGCAAGACCACTGATAGTCTGGTTGACAACTGCCTGGAAAATGGAGGCAGCCAGATCTTCTCTTGCAGCACCGTCGTTGATGAGTGGCTGGATATCCGTCTTTGCAAATACACCACATCTTGCAGCAATCGTGTAAAGTGCTTTGTAATTCTTTGCGTATTCGTTAAGACCGGAAGCGTCTGTCTGAAGAAGAGATGCCATCTGGTCAATAAAAGAACCTGTACCACCGGCACAGACACCATTCATACGTTGTTCAATATTCCCGCCTTCAAAATAAATGATTTTAGCATCTTCACCGCCGAGCTCAATAGCTACATCGGTCTGAGGAGCGTAGTCCTGAAGAGCCGTGGATACGGCTATGACTTCCTGAACGAAAGGTACCCCCAGATGCTTGGCAAGTGTCAGTCCGCCAGATCCGGTGATGACCGGAGAGACGTGAATGGCACCAAGTTTATGAATGGCACGCCCAAGAAGATCAGATAAAGTCTCCTGGATATTGGCAAAATGTCTTTCATAATCGGAGAACAGTACTTCATTATCCTGATCTAATACAGCAATCTTAACCGTAGTAGAACCGATGTCAATACCGAGAGTGTAAATGTCGTTTTGAACCATAATTTATGTACTCCTTATTCAATGTTTATTATTAAAAAAGATATGATTAAAATTCATTTGGCAGATATCTCTTCCTATTATAATATAATCTGCCAATATAACTAAAATATTATACGACAGTTTGCGCCAAATTACAATTAAGAAATCGTGTTCTTAACATAAAAGAAACATAAAAGAAATATGAAATGCGAATAAAAAAATTGTAAAAAATGTAAAATTACAGAAAGCTGGGGAGCGTATGATTGACAAAATAATAGCAAGACGATAGAATGGCTATGTGTGAAAATAATTTTAACAGGAGTTAGGACAATATGAATTGGATGGACAAACTGGAACGAAAGATCGGAAGATATGCAGTTCCGAATTTGATGTTGTACATTATCATCATGTATGGAGCCGGATATGTGCTCTACTTGATAAATCCGGCATTTTATGCACAGTATCTCTGCCTGAATGCACAGGCAATTCTGCACGGACAGGTCTGGAGGATCATTACATTTATCATTCAGCCTCCGTCATACAGTCTGATCTGGATGCTGGTGGCATTATCTCTTTATTATTTTATCGGGAAAGAACTGGAACGGGCATGGGGGACTTTCCGTTTTAACCTCTACTTCTTTGCCGGAGTTCTGTTTCATGTGATTGCTGCCATTTTGGTCTATGTACTGACAGGGCTTGTATTGCCGCTTGGAACAGGATATCTGAACATGTCGTTATTCCTTGTATACGCAGCTATGAATCCGAATGCACAGTTCATGCTATATTTCATCATTCCGGTGAAAGCCAAATGGCTGGCGTGGCTGGACGGAGCATATTTTATCTGGGCAGTTATCCAGGCATTTCTCCCGGCGTATGGAGGAAGTGCCTATGGAATATACTATAAAGCAAATGCACTGGCGGCAGTTGTCTCAATCTTGAATTTCCTGATATTTTTCCTGAATTCAAGAAATGTAAGACCATACCGTCCTTCACAGGTGAAGCGCAAAAATGATTTTTACAGACAGATTCATAAGGCACGCCCGGTCAATTACTATAAGGACGGTGCAAGACATAGATGCGCAGTCTGCGGAAGAACCGAACTGGATGACCCAAAACTGGAGTTTAGATATTGTTCCAAGTGCAATGGAAATTATGAATATTGCCAGGAGCATTTATTCACTCATAAACATGTAATTTAGAAATTGAACAACAAAAGGAGAACAGGAATGAAGAAAACAAAGATTGTCTGCACAATGGGACCGAATTCAAACGATGAGAATATCATGAGACAGCTTGTAAAAGAAGGCATGGATATTGCAAGATTTAACTTTTCACATGGCTCACATGAAGAACAAAAAGGCCGTATGGACATGTTGAAGAAGATTCGCGAAGAAGAGAAGAAACCAGTGGCAATCCTTCTGGATACAAAGGGACCGGAAATCCGTACAGGTGTTTTGAAAGACGGAAAAAAGGTATTGTTAAAAGAAGGCGAGACAATCACTCTGACGAATGAAGAAATCGAAGGAGATGAAACAAAAGTTTCTCTGACATACAAAGGTCTGGTCGATGATGTGCAGATCGGGAACATGATTCTGATCGATGATGGTCTGATCGGACTTAAAGTAAAAGAAAAGACGGAGACAGATATTATCTGTACAATCGTTAATGGTGGTGAACTTGGCGAGAGAAAGGGAGTCAATGTCCCGAATGTTCCAGTCAGACTTCCGGCAATTACAGAAAAGGATAAAGAAGACCTGAAATTCGGTGTTGAGCAGAAAATTGACTTTATTGCAGCATCATTTGTAAGAAATGCTGAGTGTATTCTGGAAATCCGTTCTTACTTAAATAAATGCGGAGCACCATATATTCCGATCATTGCAAAGATTGAGAACTCGGAGGGAATTGATAATATTGATGAGATTATCCGCTGTGCAGACGGTATCATGGTTGCCAGAGGAGATCTCGGTGTAGAAATCCCGGCAGAAGAAGTTCCATATCTCCAGAAATTGATCATTCAGAAATGTAATGATAATTACAAACCGGTCATTACAGCAACTCAGATGCTGGATTCTATGATCCGTAATCCACGTCCGACAAGAGCAGAGGTTGGAGATGTGGCAAACGCAGTTTACGACGGAACAGACGCTGTCATGCTTTCAGGTGAGACTGCACAGGGAAAATATCCGGTTGAAGCACTGAAGATGATGGTACACATTGTAGAAAGTACGGAGCAACATTTGGATTATAAGGAGATGCTGGAAAAAGCAGGTGCACACAGAATGAGAAATGCTTCCAGTGCTCTGGCATATGCAACTGTAACAACTGCAAGAAATCTGAAAGCAGCGTGTATTATTACACCAACTGTATCAGGAGCAACTGCAAGAGTTGTGTCCAAATTTAAACCGAAGACAGAGATTATCGGTATATCACCAAACGAAGATACACTTCGCAGAATGCAGATTTACTGGGGAGTACGTCCGTATTGCTCTATTAATGCAAATTCTACAGATGAAATCTGTAGCAGCGCGTTAGATCTTGTAAGAGCAAAACAGATTGCAGAGACTGGAGACACTGTAGTCCTGACAGCAGGAATTCCTTCCCCGAATATTTCCGGAAATGTTGCCGGAGTCAGCAATATTATGAAAATAGCAGTGATAGATTAAGAACTACTGAAAACGAACAACAGATGAGAGATTTCTTTCATCTGTTGTTCGTTTTTTGAATATATTTCTCATTTAAGCACTTGACTGATAGCGAGAAATATACTATAGTGTTCCGTAAGAGAACTACTACAAAAGAATAAAAATGAGAACAGGTGAAAAAATGGAAGATAAATCATATATCGAACGCCTGATGGAATTTGGGCTTACAAGGCAGGAAGCAGGAATTTACGGCTGCCTGATCAGTGAAGGAAAGACGACAGGCTATGAAGTCGCAAAGCAGCTTGGAATATCTAGATCCAATGCGTATAATTCGCTTGCAAGTATGACTGAAAAAGGCGCGGCTTATCTGGTGGAAGAAGGAACAACAAAAAAATATGTATCTGTGCCATTGGACGAATTTTGCCGGAATAGAATCCGGAGGCTGGAAGAGTCCCAAAGATGGCTAAAGAAGCATATGCCATCTGAAAAAGATCATGTAGAAGGGTACATTACAATAGAAGGTTCTTCTAATATTTTGGATAAGATTCGTAATCTTCTGGCAAAAGCCGAAGAGAGAGTATACATTTCCTGTACAAGAAATTACCTGTTATTGTTCGTGGATGAGCTGGAAAGTCTGATCCGGGCTAAAAAGAAAGTCGTAATTGTGACAGATCAACCTGTGAATTTTAGAAATGCCAGAGTCTATATGGGAAACAATCGTGGAATGCAGATTGGTGTGATTACAGATTCCAGATATGTGCTGACCGGAGAGTATGGAGAAGGAAGTATTAATACATGTCTTTATTCCGGACAGAAAAATTTTGTAGAGTTATATAAAAGTGCTCTTAGTAATGAAATAAAACTTCTGGCAATACGAGAGGAGAACATGCAATGAAGAAAAAACCATTTGTAACAAAAGAACAACTGGATGAAATTATTAAAAAATATCCAACTCCATTTCATCTTTATGATGAGAAGGGAATCCGCAAGAATATGCAGGCACTAAAAGAAGCATTTGCATGGAATCCGGGGTATAAAGAGTATTTTGCAGTTAAAGCAACGCCGAATCCGTTCCTGATTGATATTTTGAGAGAGTATGGATGCGGATGTGACTGTTCTTCTTATACAGAACTTCTCCTTTCAGATGCAATGGGAGTAAAGGGAGAGGACATTATGTTTTCTTCCAATGACACACCGAGAGAAGAATATGAACTTGCACACAAGTTAGGAGCAATTATTAATCTGGATGATATTACGCATATTGATTTCCTTGAAGAGACAATTGGCGAGATTCCAGAAACGATCAGTTGCCGCTATAATCCGGGCGGACTGTTTAAGATTAGTAATGATATTATGGATAACCCGGGAGATGCCAAGTTTGGTATGACAACGGAGCAGCTTTTTGAAGCATTTAAGATTTTAAAAAGCAAAGGTGCGAAGGAATTTGGAATTCATGCCTTCCTTGCAAGTAATACTGTAACAAATGAATATTATCCGATGCTTGCAAAAGTATTATTTGAAGTGGCTGTAAAGCTTCAGAAAGAGGTAGGCATTCATATCAAATTTATTAATTTGTCAGGCGGTATCGGAATTCCGTATACACCAGATCAGGAGCCAAATGATATCCGTGCGATTGGAGACGGTGTGCGGGAAGTTTATAATGAGGTTCTTGTGCCTGCAGGCATGGGAGATGTAGCTCTTTATACAGAACTTGGAAGATTTATGTTGGGACCTTATGGCTGCCTTGTAACAAAAGCAATTCATGAGAAACACACCCATAAGGAATATATTGGGGTAGATGCATGCGCAGTAAATTTGATGCGTCCGGCTATGTATGGTGCATATCACCATATTACAGTCATGGGAAAAGAAGATGTGCCGTGTGATCACAAATATGATGTAACAGGTTCCCTTTGTGAGAATAATGACAAATTTGCAATTGACCGTATGCTTCCGAAGATTGATATGGGAGATGTTCTTGTGATTCATGATACAGGGGCACATGGATTTTCTATGGGATACAATTATAATGGAAAATTAAAATCCGCAGAGGTGCTCTTAAAAGAAGATGGAAGCACACAGCTTATCCGAAGAGCTGAAACACCAGCAGATTATTTCGCAACCTTTGATTGTTTTGATATTGGAAAAAAATTAATAAAATAAATGTTGTATTTCACGCAGTTGTGTGTTACAATTAATCTCGGCTTGAAAAAGCTGGGATATGCGGATGTGGCGGAATGGCAGACGCATCAGACTCAAAATCTGACGTAGGTGACTATGTACGGGTTCAAGTCCCGTCATCCGCAGTTGATTTATGAAAGAGCATCGAAGACTTAAAGTTTTCGGTGCTTTTTTGCTCTTGCACATTTATTAGATATTCATTATAATAAAATCGATGTTTTTAGAGGAACAAAAGAAGAAAGAATGAAATGACGAAAGGAAGAAGATTATGGGATTTACAGTACAGGATATGCTTGATATGAAATTATTTCAGAAAGCGAATCTGCTCTGGGGCAAAGGTGGTATTGGCCAGGAAATCCGTGGTGTTACGATTATTGAATCTCCAGATATTGTTCGTTTTATCAGTGGTGGAGAGGTCCTTTTGACAGGATTGAATGCATTTCAGAATTGTTCCCCGGAAGAGTTCCGCAGTTATATCGCGGAGCTTGCAAAGAAAAAAGTAAGTGCACTTGTGATTAAGCAAGGAAGAACCGTTGACTTCATGGAGGAAAAGATGGCGGTCATACAGGAGTATGCTCAAAAGACAGAAATTCCTGTCATTGAGATTCCGTTTGAAATGCCATTTCGAGAAATTCTTAATACGATCATGGAGCATATTTTTAGTGAAGAAGTTATCAGACTTAAGTATTTTAAGACAACTCATGATAATTTCACGGCACTGTCACTTTCCTTTCATTCCATGGAAAATGGAGTGCAGCGTATTGTAGACATTTTGTCAAAACTGATTGGAAACCCGGTGGCATTGTTTGATCAGAATCTGGAATGCCAGGCGACAACAGATACGAGAATCCGTGAATTTGAAATTCAGCCGGACGCAAAAGAATATTCTTTAGACTTCTATTCAAATTATAAATACCGGAGACAGGAAATTACATTGGAGGAAAAACCGGAAGAAAAGATCGGGCAGTATCTTGTGCGATTGAATGTTATGTATAATGCGAGAATGTATCTGGTTGTTACTGAAACAGAACATCCGGTCAACGGTATGGATTTTATTGCAGTTGAGAATGCAGTAACAGCGTTGAAGCAGGAATTGTTCCGTCAAAGTTCACTGGCAGATCTTGAGAAAAAGTTCCAGAGTGATATTATGAACAATATTTTGAATGGAAAGGTTCACTCAATTCAGGAACTTCGAAGGGACAGTTCCCTGCTTGGGATTTCTATGGATGCGTCCTACCGTATTATTGCGTTCAATCTCGGATATAGCTCAAATCAGGTCGATCTGAATGACACGGTGAAATACACGAATATATTGAACAATGCGATCGCTATTGAATTTCCGAATGTGAAGATTCAGAATGATATGGACAGAGTCATTGTGATCCAGGAAGTAGATCCGGCGAGAAAACAGGAAGAATATCGTCACGAATTGAAAGAAATAGTCATGAAAATCCAGAAGCGTGTGGCAAGTACGAAAAAAGATTTGAAAGTCTGTGCCGGAGTCGGACGAATGATAGAGGGGATTGAACATATTCCGAGCAGTTTTAAAGAGGCAACTGATTCACTGATGTTTATTGATATTCTTGGAGATGAAAATGAAGACAGTCAGTCCAAAATTATGATTTTCTCCGACATGGGAATTTTCAAACTGCTTTGTCAGCTCAGTGATGAGAAAGAAATGATGGAATATGTACCAGAATCTCTTCAAAAATTATATCATTACAAAAAACAGCAGCGTCAGGATCTGATCCTGACACTTAAGACTTATCTGGAACACAACCAGAATCTGACAAAGACAGCTCAGGACTTGTATATACATTATAAGACGGCGGCCTATCGTATTGAGCGGATTTCGCAGATCACAGGCATAGATTTTGATAACCCTAATGAAGTACTATCTGTCCGAATTGGCTTAGTTGTATGTAAAATGATGGAAAATTTAAAAAAATAGCAGTTTTTTGAGAAAGTAACAGAGATTTATCAGTTGTTGATAAATCTCTGTTATTTTTTTGTCCAATTATGCAGATGCGTATTGTTAAAAAAATATCTATAATATGAGACATAGAAAAACAAAGATTCACAAGGGAGGAGGAATTCGGATGAAAGCAAATATAAATCGTGTGGTTTCCAGATTAGAAGACATTTATCAGTGTGGTAAAAAAGAAGATGGAACGTACACGAGAATGGCATTCTCCGAAGAAGATGTAAAAGGAAGAGAACTTTTTGCATCTTGGGCAAAGCGCCTTGGCATGACATGCCATGTGGACGAAGCTGGTAACCTGATTGCTCATATGGATGGGCAGGATAATGATCTTCCGGCAATCATGATGGGTTCCCATCTTGACACGGTTCCGGACGGAGGCCGATACGATGGAGTGACTGGCTGCGTTGGAGGATTGGAAGTATGTGAAGTGTTAAAGGAACATGGAAAAGTTCCGAAACACCCGATCGAGGTGATTGTGTTTACCGATGAAGAAGGATTCCGTTTTGGAAAAGGACTTCTGGGAAGCAGTTCACTTTGTGGACAGGACCCTGATGTCAGTGATGATGAGCTGGATATTTACGGTGAGCCACGAGGCGAAGTGATGAAATCATATGGAATCACAAGTGCAAATGTGATGAAAGCCAAAAGAGATCCAAAGACGGTACACAGTTTTATCGAACTTCATGTAGAACAGGGATCCAGACTTTATAAAGCACATACACCGGTCGGCGTTGTATCATCGATTGCAGGTGTGAACCGATATGATGTGACTGTAGCAGGCGAGGCAAATCATGCAGGAAGTACTGCGATGGCTGACAGAAAAGATGCACTCGTTGCTGCGGCTGGATTCATCAACAAGGTTCCGGAAATTGTAAAAGAGTATGGAAATGAATTTACTGTTGCAACAGTCGGAACCATTAAAGTTACACCACATTCCGTTAATGTAATTCCAGGAACTTGCACTTTCAGCCTGGAGATTCGTGACCAGAGCGCAGAAGTTATGAAACTGATCGAAAATCATCTCAGACAGCTTCTTGAGGACATCTGCAAAAAATATGGAGTTACATCTACATTTGTTCCGACATCTTATCATGATCCGGCGCCAATGTCGGAATTAGTAAGAGGAACAATAGAGGAAGCGGTAAAAGAGCTTGGAATTGATTATACAGTCATCCCAAGCGGTGCATTTCATGACTCCCTGATCATGACAAGCGTATTCCCGACAGGAATGATTTTCGTGCCTAGCAAAGACGGAATCAGTCATTCCAGATATGAATACACAGCACCGGAAGACATTGAGAATGGCTGCAATGTTTTGTTAAATACAGTTTTAAAACTGGATGAAAAATAAAAGTCGAAAGACATGATGCACTTTAAGAAAACCTTAAAAAAGAAAGGCAGGTAAAAACTATGGCAAAGAAAAAAATTGGTATTATCGGTGGCGGAATCTCAGGAGCAGGACTGGCTTATCACTTAAGCCTCTACGAAGGAGAAGCTGATGTGACAGTATTTGAAAAGGACACAATCGGTGGAGCTTCTACAGCAAAATCAGCCGGAACTGTATGTCTTTTTGATGATTCCCTCAAGAACAGATACTGGGACGTTAGACTTTATGGTTTCGAGTCCTATCTGAAAATGGAAGAGGAAGAGAAAGGTTCAGCAGGATTTGATAAGACAGGAACTCTTGTAGTAGCAACAAATGAAGAAGTAGAGAAGGTTATTAAGACAGGAATCGCTCTTGCAAAAGCAGCAGGATATACAGGAGAGTATATTACAGATAAAGACCGTATCAAAGAAATCCTTCCAGACATTTCTACAGAAAATATTCTTGGAGCAGGATATACAGAGGATGACGGATATTTTGATGGAACAATGATTTCCAATACATATATGAAAAAAGCTCAGAAAAATGGCGTAACTGTAAAGACAGGCGTGAAAGTTACAGATGTTAAGATCGTAGATAACAAAGTAAAAGGTCTTACAACTGACGATGGAGCAGAGTATGAGTTTGATGTAGTTGTTGACTGTACAGGTCCATGGAGCAAAATTACAGGAGAAATGGTTGGACTGAACGTACCAATCTGGCATACAAAAGCGGAAGCATTCTTCTTATGCCCTCCAGGAAAGAAATTAGACTACACATTCCCAGTACTGAAATACCCAGAGTTCTATGCACTGAGAGCAGGAGACAACATTTTTATCTGCAAATCTCACTTATCTATGGATCTGAACAATCCGATGCATGCAGGACAGTGGGATCCAGACAAATTACCTGCAACAGGTGGAACAGACGATTACTTCATCGACTTCCTTCTGGATCAGTTGGATGCTAAGGTTCCGGGAATCGTAGACAGCGGACTTGTATCTTCCTGGTTATCCTACCGTGCAGAGCCAAAGGATTTCTGGCCGGTACTTGGTAAGACACCAGTAGAAGGATACATGCTTTCAACAGGATTTGGTGGAAATGGAGTCATCGAGGTTCCGGCAGCAACACGTGATCTTGCAAAACTGATCATGCGTGACGAGAGCACACCACTTCTTGAGAACTGGGCATTCGAGAGACTTCTTGAAGACTAATAAGCAAACGAAAGTTACCATTGAAAGTAACAGATGAAAGTAAAAATAATAGGAGGAAACTATGAATATAGCAGTTCTTATTAAGCAGGTTCCGGTATCTAACGATGTATCTGTAGACCCGGAAACACATGCACTTGTACGTGCAAGCTCTGAAGGAATGATTAATCCGGCAGATCTGAATGCCATTGAAGAAGCAATGCAGTTAAAAGAGCAGACAGACGGAAAAGTTGTAGTATTTACGATGGGACCACCGGATGCAGAAAAAGCATTGCGTGATGCGATGGCACTCGGATGTGACGAAAGCTGCCTGATCACAGATAGAGCAGTTGCAGGAGGAGATACCGTAGCAACAGCAAAAGTATTAGCAAAAGCAATTCAGTTATATGGCGAATTTGACCTGATCTTAGGAGGTGCCCTGTCAGCAGACGGGGCAACCGGACAGGTGGCAGCAATGGTTGCAGAAGAATTAAATCTTCCACATGTTGTAGAAATCCAGTCTGTAAAATATAAGGAAGATCAGGCAGGAAAAGTTGAAGTTGTAAAGAAAATGCACGATACAAGTTTCAGGATTGCCTGTGTTACACCGGCAGTATTATCTGTAAACTTTGGTTGCAATGAGCCAAGACTTGCAACACTTAGAAGTAAACGTGCGGCAAAATCAAAACCACTTGTTACCTATACAAATGCTGAACTTGGATTTGCAGCAGAGGAAATTGGAATCAAGGGATCACCGACAGTTACTGTTGATTCCTTCCAGCCGGAGACAAAGAGAAGTGCTAAGATGCTTACAGGTACACCGGCAGAACTTGCAAAACAGCTTTATGACCTGATTGAAGAGGAGAAAGGAAAGTAGACCTATGGCTAATGGAATTTGTGTTTATGCAGAAAGTTATAATGGTGAATTAGAGACGGTAGCTGCAGAACTGGTTTCAGCGGCAAAAGGTCTGGCTGAGACAACAAAAGAAAAAGTTCAGGCAATCGTTCTTTCCGACCATGCAGAAGAACTTGTAAAAGAATTAGATAAGCTTGGTGTAGATGAAATCTATGCAGTAAAAGCAGATCATGATATCACACTTCAGGATGATGCAGTCAGTGCTGCAATTGCTGAAATGTTAAAGAAAATCGAGCCATCCGCAGTGCTTGTTCCGGCAACACCACAGGGACGTTCTATTTTCTCAAGAGTAGCGATGCGTCTTGGTTGTGGTATGACTGCGGACTGTACAGAGGTTCTGGCTGCTCAGAGAGAAGACGGTTCTTTCTATATTAAACAGAACAAACCGTCCTACGGAGAAAATGTATTTGTTACAATTCTTACAAAAGAAGGTATTTATCCGCAGATGATGACAGTAAGACCTGGTGTCTATGCAGCCTGTGAGGCAAAAGAAAGCGGAAATGCAAATGTAACATTTTTTGATGATATCAAAATTGAAAAATCTGGAGTTGAGATTCTGGAAGAACTTCCGGCAGAAAATACAACAGACAGTATTCTCGGAGCAGAAGTTGTTGTTGTCGGAGGACGTGGAGTTCTGGAAGATGATAACTTTGAACTTCTCGAGAAATTTGCTGAGAAAGTCGGAGGAGCAATCGGAGGAACAAGACCAATGGTTGATTCAGAGATGATTCCGTTCAATCACCAGATTGGACAGACAGGACTTACAATCCGTCCGAAGATCTGTATCTCCTTTGGTGTATCCGGAGCAATTCAGCATACAGAAGGAATCAAGGATACAAATTTATATGTTGCAGTCAATACAGACGAAAATGCTGCGATTTTTGGAGTTGCAGATTACGGAATCCAGGCAGATTTAAAAGAAATTCTGGAGAACTACCTGACACTGTAATATAAAGACAGAAATTACTTACCTTAATTTTAGAATATATGCATGCTTTAAAAAGCATGACAAAAAGGAAAGCTCATCGCCGGGCTTTCTTTTTTTGCCATCAGAGTCTTGGATGGAACAATTTGATAGAAATGTATCAAATTTAGCGTTATTTTATTTGTTTTGATAATATATAGCTTTTAAAAAAAACAGATTTGGTGTATAGTAATAAGGTAGTTTGTTTATTAACAAGGAGACTATATGAGCGAGAATACAAATAAAAAAATTGTGCTCATCGATGGGCACAGCATATTAAACAGGGCATTTTTCGGACTTCCGGATCTGACGAATTCCGAAGGACTTCATACGAATGCAATCTATGGATTTCTGACGATCATGTTCAAGATTCTGGATGAAGAAAAGCCGGATTATCTGACGGTCGCATTTGACGTGCATGCGCCGACATTCCGTCATAAGATGTATGACGCTTACAAAGGAACAAGAAAGCCGATGGCAGACGAACTGAGGCAGCAGGTTCCGGTTATTAAGGAAGTCCTTTGCTCTATGGGGATTAAGACTATAGAGTGTGCGGGATTGGAGGCTGACGATCTTCTTGGAACACTGTCCAGACGATGTGAAGAAGAAGGAATGGAAGTGTCCGTTATTTCCGGAGACAGAGATCTTCTGCAGCTTGCAACGCAACATGTTAAGATCCGCATTCCAAAGACAAAGCAGGGTCGTACTGAAGTGGAAGATTATTATGCGGCAGATGTGAAAGAACGTTATCAGGTGACACCGAAGGAGTTCATTGATCTGAAAGCGCTGATGGGCGACACGGCCGATAACATTCCAGGAGTTCCAAGCATCGGAGAAAAGACAGCGACCAAGATTATCACAGAATATCATTCAATCGAGAATGCATATGAACATGTGAGTGAACTGAAGCCGCCACGAGCGTCCAAGGCACTTGCTGAGCACTGGGATATGGCAGTTATGAGCAAGACACTTGCCACGATTGAAGTGCATGCGGATTTTCCGTATGAACTGTCTGAGGCGAAGCTTGGTAATATATTTACAGAAGAAGCATATGCATTTTTCCAGAAACTACAGTTTAAGAATCTTTTGTCCAAATTCGATGTTACTGCACCGGCAAATCAGGTGGAAGACGGATTTGAACAGATTACAGATTATAAGAAGGCAGAAAAAGTTCTGGATCAGGCAAAAGAATCCACATGTGTTGGAGCGGTCATCTTCCAGAATACGGAAAATGTACTTCCGCTTTTTGCAAATGAAGCGGCAATTGGCGGTATCGGTCTTTGTTTTGATGAAGAGCATGCATACTGTATTGAAGTGACTGAGCAGATTACAAAGGAATTCCTTCTTGAAAAGCTGAGTAAGCTGAATGAAAGTTGCGGACGTTTTGTCATGTTCGATATCAAAGAAGCTATGAAGTGGCTGCCAATCAAAAATCAGAAGCATTGTTTTGATGCAACGGTTGCGGCTTACCTTTTGAATCCGTTGAAGAATGATTACACATACGAAGATGTGGCAAGAGAGCAGCTTAATATTGTAATTGAAGAAAAGTCAGAAGCTTATGTGAAGGTTTGCTATGAAGCATATACAGCGTTTAAGGGCAGTGACTTGTTATACAAGAAGTTAGAAGAAACACAGATGCTGCATCTATTTGAAGATATTGAGATGCCGCTTGTATTTACTCTTTATGATATGGAAAGAAATGGGATCCGTGCTGAAGGTGAGGCGCTGAAAGTTTATAGCAGCCAGCTTGGCGGACGGATTAGTGAACTGGAAAAAGAAATTTACGAAATGGCAGGTGAATCGTTCAATATTAATTCACCAAAGCAGCTTGGCGTGATCCTTTTTGAAAAGCTTTTACTTCCGGGAAGTAAAAAGACGAAAAGTGGTTATTCCACTGCGGCAAGTGTGCTGGACAAGCTTGCACCGGATTATCCGATTGTAAGTAAAGTGCTGGAATACAGACAGCTTACAAAGCTAAAATCTACGTATGCAGATGGTCTGGTCAATTATATTGAAGAAGATGGACGAATCCACAGCAAGTTCAATCAGACAATTACAGCGACCGGACGGATCAGCAGTACGGAGCCGAATCTTCAGAATATTCCGGTCCGGGTAGAACTGGGACGGCTGATCCGGAAGGTATTTGTGCCGGAGGACGGATACATTTTTGTGGATGCCGATTATTCTCAGATTGAACTTCGTGTGCTGGCACATTGTTCCGGTGACGCAAATCTGATCGAGGCTTACCGGGAAGAAAAGGATATTCATAGAATTACAGCTTCTCAGGTATTTCACATTCCTTTTGAAGAGGTAACTCCACTTCAAAGAAGAAATGCGAAAGCGGTCAATTTCGGTATTGTATATGGGATCAGTTCTTTTGGATTGTCTGAGGACTTGAGTATTGGCAGAAAAGAAGCTGCAAAATATATTGAAGATTACTTTAAGACATATCCGGGAATCAAGACATTTCTGGATGATACTGTGGCACATGCAAAAGAGATGGGGTATGTTGTGACATTGTTCGGAAGAAGACGTCCGGTTCCGGAACTTTCTTCCAGCAATTTTATGCAGCGTTCCTTCGGAGAGAGAGTGGCAATGAATGCACCAATCCAGGGAACCGCAGCAGATATTATGAAAATTGCCATGATCGGTGTGAACCGTAGACTGAAAGAGCAGAATCTGAAGTCCAGACTTGTACTTCAGGTACATGATGAACTTCTCATAGAAGCATACAGACCAGAACTTCCGGAAGTAGAAAAAATCCTCCGGGAGGAGATGGAGCAGGCGGCATCCTTAGATGTACCGCTGGAGATAGATATGCACACAGGAGAAAACTGGTACGAAGCAAAGTAAGGGGTGGAGATTATGAAAATTATAGGTATTACTGGCGGAGTAGGAGCAGGAAAGACACAGATACTGGAATATTTAAGTGACAAATACGGAGCTTCCGTTTGTCAGACTGATAAGGTGGCAAAGAAATTACAGAAAAAAGGCGGAATCTGTTACGATCCGATCGTAGAACATTTCGGTACAGAAATACTGGACGAAAAAGGGGAGCTTGACAGAAAGAAGCTTTCAGATATCGTGTTCGGTGATCCCAAAGAGTTAAATGTACTCAATGAGATCGTACACCCGGCGGTAAAAGAGGAAGTAAATAAAAAAATCAAAAAAGAAGAACGCAAGAACACGAATCTTCTGATTGTAGAATCGGCTGTTCTTGTAGAAGATCATTATAATGAGATCTGTGATGAGCTCTGGTATATATATGTGGAGGATGCAGTGCGCAGAAACCGTCTTTACTATTCCAGGGGATATGATAATAAGAAGATTGATGAGATTATTGCAGCACAGCTGCCAAAGGAGATGTTCCTGAAAGCCTGTGACCGTGTAATTGATAATAGTGGAATCTTTGCAGAGACAATGATCCAGATCGATCAGATTGTAAAGGAATTATAGACAGATCTCATACCTAAGATATACGGAAGGAATTTACATATATATGAGACTATGCAGTATTGCCAGCGGAAGCAGTGGCAATTGTATCTATACGGGAGGAGAGCATACACATCTTCTTGTAGATACAGGAATCAGCAAAAAAAGAGTAGAGGAAGGTCTGAAAGCTCTGGATATCAAGGGAGAGGAGCTTAGCGGGATTCTGATCACTCATGAACATATTGACCATGTGCAGGGTCTTGGCGTGTTCAGCAGAAAGTATGAAGTGCCGATCTATGCGACAAAAGGTACAATAGAAGGAATCAAAAAGATTTCCAGTATTGGAAAGATGCCGGAAGGATTATTCCATGAAATCCAGACGGATGAACCATTTACACTGGGGGAGCTGAAAGTAGAACCATTCAAAATCTCTCACGATGCAAATGAACCGTCCGGATACCGGATCGGTGACGGGAAAAAATCCGTTGCAGTCGCAACAGATCTTGGAAAGTATGACGATTATACCGTGGAACATTTGAAAAATCTGGACGCAATCGTGCTGGAGGCAAACCATGACTTAAAGATGTTGGAGGTCGGTCCATATCCATATCCGCTCAAACGAAGAGTGGCAGGAGACAAAGGACATTTATCAAATGAATTGTCAGGAAGGCTGTTATGTGATATATTACATGATAACCTGAAACATGTTGTTCTTGGACATCTCAGTAAAGAGAACAATTATGAAGAGCTTGCCTATGAGACGGTGAAGTTAGAGGTTACTTTGGGAGATAATCCATATAAAGGGGACGATTTCCCAATCACTGTTGCAAAGAGAAGCAGTGTGTCAGAGATTATTGATCTGTAACTGTTTTGTAAAAAAAACACTGGTCAAAAATGATTGATCTGTAACTGCCTTACAAAAAAGCATAGTGTCAGAAATTTTACTGACACGGAGATTACGAGGAGGAACACCATGAAGAAATGTATCATTACTGTAGTTGGAAAAGACAAGGTTGGAATTATTGCGGGAGTATGTCAGTATCTTTCTGATATTTCTGTAAACATATTAAATATTTCCCAGACAATCGTAGAGGGTTATTTTAATATGATGATGATTGTAGATTTCACAAATTGTACAAAAGAAATTGCAGTAGTTGTTAATGAGATGGAAGAACTCGGAAAAACAATTGGCGTAGATATCCACTGCCAGCGGGAAGATATCTTTGAAAAAATGCATCGTTTGTAATCTTGAATAAAGCGGAGGATTGGACATGATTAATTTTTACGAAGTAAATGAAACCCAGCAGATGATTGAACATGAGAACCTGGATGTGAGAACAATCACACTTGGAATCAGTCTTTTGGACTGTATTGATTCTAATCTGGATAAGTTGAATCAAAAAGTATATGAAAAGATTACAACAGTTGCAAAGGATCTGGTTGTGACAGGTAATCAGATTGAACAGGAGTACGGAATCCCAATTGTCAATAAACGTATTTCTATAACTCCGATTTCATTGATCGGTGGTTCAGCATGCAAGAAACCGGAAGACTTTGTGGAAATTGCAAAGACATTGGATAGGGCAGCGAAAGAAGTCGGTGTGAATTTTATCGGTGGTTATTCTGCATTAGTGTCAAAGGCTATGACAAAAAGTGATGAGCTTTTAATCCATTCTGTTCCACAGGCGCTTGCCTGTACAGATCGGGTGTGCAGTTCAATTAATGTAGGATCTACAAAGACAGGTATCAACATGGACGCAGTCCGTCTCTGCGGAGAGATTGTAAAAGAAACTGCAGAAGCAACGAAAGACAACGATTCTCTTGGATGTGCAAAGCTTGTTATATTCTGTAATGCACCAGATGACAACCCATTTATGGCGGGGGCATTTCTTGGCGTGACAGAAGGCGATGCGGTAATCAATGTAGGAGTCAGCGGACCGGGGGTTGTAAAGCATGCCATTGAGCAGGTGCGTGGACAGGGGTTTGAAGAATTATGTGAGACAATCAAGAAGACTGCATTTAAGGTGACACGTGTCGGTCAGCTTGTAGCAGGAGAAGCGTCAAAACGTCTCGGTGTTCCATTTGGAATTGTCGATCTGTCACTGGCACCTACTCCGGCGATAGGAGACAGTGTCGCTGAGATTCTGGAAGAAATCGGTCTGGAGCGTGTTGGAGCACCTGGTACGACAGCAGCGCTTGCAATGCTGAATGATCAGGTGAAAAAAGGCGGTGTTATGGCATCCTCTTATGTAGGTGGACTTAGCGGTGCATTTATTCCAGTCAGTGAAGATCAGGGAATGATCGATGCGGTAACGATAGGCGCGCTGACAATGGAAAAATTAGAGGCTATGACTTGTGTATGCTCTGTAGGTCTGGACATGATCGCTATTCCAGGAAAGACGAAAGCATCTACGATTTCAGGAATTATTGCCGATGAGATGGCAATCGGAATGATCAATCAGAAAACAACAGCAGTACGTCTGATTCCTGTTATAGGAAAAGACGTTGGAGATACCGCTGAATTTGGCGGATTGTTAGGATATGCACCAATCATACCAGTAAATGAATATGACTGTAGCGCATTTGTGAGCAGAAAAGGAAGGATTCCGGCTCCGGTGCACAGCTTTAAGAATTAGGAGGAAATTGACAAGAATGGGAAAGGTAGCAATTGTTACAGACAGCAACAGTGGAATTACACAGGAGGAAAGTAAGAAATTAGGAATCCATATTCTTCCGATGCCATTCTATATTAACGGAGAATTATTCTATGAAGATATCACATTGTCCCAGGAAGAATTTTATAAAAAACTGGCAGAGGATGCAGAGATATCTACCTCACAGCCATCTCCGGGAGATGTGATGGATTTGTGGGAAGAGCTTTTGAAAAAATATGACGAAATCCTTTATATTCCGATGTCAAGTGGACTTAGCAGTTCCTGTGATACAGCCATGGGACTTGCTATGGAATTTGAAGGAAAAGTCCGTGTAGTAAATAATCAGAGGATTTCTGTTACTCAGAGACAGTCGGTTCTTGATGCGATTGAAATGGCAGAGAAAGGGATGTCTGTACAGGAAATCGAAGAAGTTCTGATGCGTGAAAAACTAGAGTCCAGTATCTATATTACAGTAGATACACTAAAGTACTTGAAAAAAGGTGGACGTATCACACCGGCAGCGGCAGCTATCGGTACTGTGTTGAATTTAAAACCGGTTCTTCAGATTCAAGGCGATAAGCTGGATGCCTTTTCGAAAGCGCGTGGATGGAAATCTGCAAAGAAGACGATGCTTGATGCAATGGAAAAAGATTTGAAAGAACGGTTTGCCGGAGAAGAAGTACATCTCGAGGCTGCCTATACATGTTCTGCTGAAGAAGCACAAGAATGGAAAGCAGAGATAGAGGCAAGATTCCCGGGATATGAGATTGTTATGAATCCGCTATCATTGAGTGTATCGTGTCATATTGGACCAGGGGCAAGGGCAATTGCCTGCAGTCGTAAAATTAAATTGTAATAAATGAAATTACAATTTTAATGTGTGGACTCATACGAGGGAGGAAAACTATGGAGATTACTGTAAGAGAATTTCGAAGTGAGGATACGAAAGAAGCGATTGCCATCTGGAATGAAGTTGTAGATCAGGGAAAAGCATTTCCACAGCTTGAGGATTTGGGAGTGGAAGATGGAGAAGCATTTTTTAAAGAGCAGTCTTATACAGGTATTGCGGTCAATGAAAATGATGAGATCGTGGGACTTTATATTCTTCACCCGAATAATATTGGCAGATGCGGACACATCTGTAATGCCAGCTATGCAGTAAAAAGTACGGTAAGAGGGCAAGGCGTTGGTAAGGCAATCGTGACGGACTGCCTGGAAAAAGCAAAAGAAATCGGTTTCCGTGTGCTGCAGTTCAATGCAGTTGTAAAAAGTAATACAACTGCACTGAAGCTTTATCAGAAGCTTGGATTTACACAGCTTGGGACAATTCCGGGTGGATTCCTGAACAAAGATGGTGTGTACGAAGATATTATTGTGCACTATAAAGAACTGTAAGTGTTATAGATCAGGTTCACGGATAATGATAATATCGTTTAACTTTAAAATGGTATTTTTTTGTGGAAGCACAGAAAGATCATCTCGTAGTACAAGAAATATGGTGATCTGCTGTGTTTCTTCCATTTCTCCGACAGTCTTTCCGGCGTAGCGCTTGTCTACAAATACTTCCGCAATTTCTTTAATGTCTGTATCTTTTAAGTCAGATGTCTCCCATTTGAATGATGTTAAATATTTTTTCTTTCATAATAGTTCCCCAAACATATTTTTCCAGTTGTTATATAGTCTAACATATCTGGGACGAAATCTCAAAATGAATTAACGAAGGAAGGAAGGGTAGTTATGAATCAGGTTAAAGTAACAGAGCGTGTACAAAAACAGTTGTTTGAATTACAGGATTTACAATATCGGGATTTTCAGGCAAAACTCTTGCCGACAATAGAGAAAGAAACGGTTATTGGTGTGCGAATGCCTGTGCTTCGCAAATTTGCAAAAGGATATGGAAAAACAGAAGAAGCAAAAGAATTCTTGAAAATTCTTCCACATCAGTATTATGATGAAAATAATCTGCACGGGCTTTTGATTGAACAGATTAAGGATTATGACAGATGTCTGGCAGAGCTGGAACGATTTTTACCATACATCGATAACTGGGCAACTTGTGATATGCTGGCAGTCAAAGTAATGAAAAATCATCTGGATACATTTATAGAAGAGGTCTGCCGCTGGATGGAATCAGATCGCACTTATACAATCCGATTCGGCATCGGTATGCTGATGCGTTATTATCTGGGAGACGAATTCCGGATCGAATATCCCAGGAAAGTAGCTTTGGTTCAGTCAGACGAATATTATGTGAATATGATGCGGGCATGGTATTTTGCAACCGCGCTCGCAAAGCAGTATGATCAGATACTCCCATTTATTGAAGAACGCAAACTTGATGTGTGGACACACAATAAGTCCATTCAAAAAGCTATTGAAAGCTATCGGATTACTCCAGAACAGAAAGTATATCTGAAAACGCTCAAAATATGAAGGTAATAGAATAAATGAAAAGAAGTAAGAAGATGAAAAATTTAAGTCAAAGAATAATCGAATATGTAATGAAAAGTAAAAAAAGAAAAGTATATTGTGTTTTGGGTCTGGTCTACTTTCTGGCAGTTGTATTTGTTATGAATGATGCCTGGCTATATCAGACGCCAATTGCGAAACTTACGAAGGTTGAGACGCGGATGACCGGAGAAGGGAAAAGCACTCGTGGAACGAAGGAGAAAAAATACGAGCAGAACATTCAAGGAGTTGTTCTAAACGGGAAAAATAAAGGGGAAAAAGTTTCGTTTTCTCATGAATATACTTATACAGGTATGTTGAAGCAAGGATACCATAAAGGGGAAAAAGTTTTCCTGAATGGTTCCAAAGATGATGTTGGATCGGGAATACGAGGTGTAAAAAGGGATACTGAGATTGTCGTACTGCTTGGATTTTTACTTCTGCTTCTTCTTATTGTAACCGGAAGACATGGAGCATTGACTGTCGGGACAGTCATAATAAATCTAATTATATTTTTCGTGGGATTCTGGAAATGTGGAGACAGTTCGAATGTGTTATCGCTTTGTAACAAATTGGTAATACTTTTTGCAGCAGCTACTTTGATTGGGCTAAATGGAATTAATAGAAAAACATGGGCGGCATTGTTGTCCACATTGTGTGTGCTCGCAATGATTATGGGGATTTTTGATCTGGTAATGAGACATATGGAAGAACTGGATTACTCCACAATGGAATATCTTGGAAGCATTGATAATCCAGATGAAATGTTTCATGCAGAAATATTATTGTCCGGGTTGGGAGCTATTATGGATGTATCCGTTGCAATTTCTGTCGCTTTGAGTGAAATTGTCCGGAAAAAACCAGATGTAACATTTTTTGAATTGTTTAAATCAGGAAGAGAAATTGGATATGATATTATGGGGACGATGATTAATGTACTGTTATTTGTATTTGGCTGTGGACTTATTCCAATGTGTCTGATCAGGATGAATAACAGTGTGCGGTTCGTTACAATTATTAAACTTCATATTCCGTGTGAATTATGTCGATTTTTTGTTGAGAGTATTGGTATTGTATTGGCAATACCGGTATCGATTATTATAACATCTGTTATGATGAAAATGTCTGTAAAGAAGGTGAAAAAGATATGCTGATAATACTTGGATTGATTTTGATTAGCTTGATTGTGATTGTCGGAGGAGACAGAGGAGTTGTATCTTTAATTGCCCTGGTCGGGAATTTACTTCTGCTTAGCTTTGCAATCTGGCTTATGGCAGCAGGAGTACCGGTTCTATTTGTTACGGTTGGAGCGGGAATCGTGATATCCTGCATTACATTATTTTATCAAAATGGAACGAATGTAAAGACCTGGAGCGCATTTATTTCTGTGGCTATTACAATGCTGGTTTTATTTTTTGTCATTTATGTTGTAATATGGAGTACTGAGGCTGGTGGATTGAATGAAATCCAATCTGTTGGAGATGACATTTTATATTACAATATGGATTTGAATATCAGTATGCGAAATGTGATGGTTTCAGTTATTTTGCTCAGTACACTGGGGGCAATTCTCGACATGGCTCTGACAGTTACGACTTCTGTATATGAGGTGAAAAATCATAAATCCGAGATGAAATTTACAGAGCTTGTAGAAAGTGGAATGAAAATCGGAAGAGAAGTGATTGGAACAACGGTAAATACATTGCTGTTTGCATATCTTGGAGAATCACTATTGTTATTTACCTATTTGAAAATGCAAAATTATTCGTTGGAACTTTTGCTAAATTCAAAAATATTGTTTCAAAATTTTGCTTCTATGATTTTCGGTGCAATTGCCTGTGTAATGGTGATGCCGATTGCGGCAGTGCTAATGGCAAAAATGCTTGCTGTAAAATAGAAATTCAACTATACTGAAGAAAAGATTCTATTTTAAATGTAGGAGATAGGAAATGAAATCAATTTCTATTTATGCAGTGACAAGAAATCAGAACATAGGACAGTTACAAAAACTGGAACGGCAACTATCAGGAAGGGAGTATTTTCTGAAAATGCGTACATGGGAACTGGAGAGTATGAAATCTCTTGTTCGTGAACTGGAAGCGCATATGGATGAAGTATACGCCCTTCGTTTTTTTTATTCCTTCCAGATTCCGAGACTTGGAAAGGAATTTGATCTGCTTCAGATCAAGGACGAGCAGATTGTGAATATTGAACTGAAAAGTGGCGCAGTATCCGATGAGACGATCCGGAAGCAGTTGATTCAGAACCGTTATTATCTGTCTGTGCTGGGGCGCCCGATTTATTCTTACACTTACTGCTGCAGGGAAAATAAAATAGATTTTTCAGACAATAAAAAGAAAATCACACAAAATGTCACTGAAATGTTATAATCAAAATATGTTTTAATTGATAAAAATATACTGTAATCTGGCTGGGACGAGACGCCAGATTGCAGGGTGTAAATAGGAGGAATATTATGGGATTAATAAAAGCAGCTCAAGCCGCAACAGGGACGGTCATGGCAGATCAGTGGAAGGAATTCTTCTATTGTGATTCTCTTGATAACGATACACTGCTTGTAAGAGGAAAAAAGCGCACAGGAAGCCGTTCCTCAAATACAAACGGTAACGACAACATCATTTCTAATGGTTCTGGAATTGCAGTGGCAGATGGTCAGTGTATGCTGATCGTTGATCAGGGGAAAATTGCGGAAGTGTGTGCGGAGCCGGGCGAGTATACATATGATACTTCTTCCGAACCAAGTATTTTTGCGGGAAATTTAAGTGACAGTATCAAGAATACATTTTTAACAATAGGAAAGAGATTCAGTTATGGCGGTGATACAGGAAAAGATCAGAGAGTCTACTATATCAACACAAAGGAAATCACAGATAATAAGTTTGGTACTGCTAATCCAGTCTGGTTCCGTGTAGTAGATAAACGCATCAATCTGGACAAAGATATTGAGATCCGCTGTAACGGAGTGTATTCCTTTAAAATTACAAATCCGCTTTTGTTTTACACAAGTCTTAGCGGAAATGTGGCAGAATGTTATGAAAAAAGTGAGATCATGCCGCAGCTTAAGACGGAGTTCGTAGATGCGCTGCAGCCGGCATTTGCTAAGATTGCAGAGATGGAGATACGTCCAAGCCAGATTCCGGCACATGCCACCGAGATTGGTGACGCCATGAATGAGATCCTGACGAAAAAATGGTCTGAGATCCGTGGACTTTCTATTGTGTCTGTTGCATTTAATCCAGTCACACTCAAAGAAGAAGATGCTGAGGCAATCCGTCAGGCACAAAATACATCTATGTATACAGATCCAAGCATGATGGCAGCCACACTTGGTATGGCACAGGCAGAGGCAATGAAGAATGCGGCCAGCAATCCGAATGGTGCTATGATGGGATTTATGGGAATGAATATGGCGAGTGGCGGCATGAATATCCAGGGACTCTATGACCAGGGAGTCGCTCAGAAGCAGGCGCAGCAAGAGCAGCAGGTACAAAAAGAGCAGAATCAGGCAAATGGACAGAATCCACAGGCGGGTGAACCCCAAAATCTGAAAAACAAAGCAGCAGCCCCGGCAGCAGGTGGAGAGATAGCGTCCTGGACTTGTTCCTGTGGTCAGGTCAACAATGGCAGATTCTGTATCGAGTGTGGTAAGCCAAAACCACAGGGGGACGATAGCTGGATTTGCAGCTGCGGAACAGTTAATAAAGGAAAATTCTGCATGGAGTGTGGAAAACCGAAACCGCAGAAATTACACTATCGCTGCGATAAATGTGGCTGGGAACCGGAAGATCCTGCAAATCCTCCGAAATTCTGTCCGGATTGCGGAGATCCGTTTACAGATGACGACAGAATTTAACTCCCACAGAATTGCATAAGAAGAGACTTTGTAAGGAGAAACACGAATGTCAGAGATAAAAGAATACAAATGTCCGGCATGTGGCGGTGCCATGGAATTTGACAGCAAAAGCCAGAAAATGAAGTGTCCGTACTGTGATACAGAGATCTCCGTGGACGAATATGAATCGTTGATTGCAAAGGCAGATCAGGTAGTTGCCGCGGATGCAGCATCAGATGTCGAGACAGAACAGAAGAAGTCCGAAAACTATACTGCACATGACTGGAATCAGGATGAGATTGATAATATGGTTGTCTATATCTGTCAGTCTTGTGGCGGTGAAATCACGACAGATAAAAATACAGGCGCTACAACTTGTCCGTTCTGCGGAAATCGTGTTGTTTTAAAAGGACAGTTTGAAGGAGCGTTAAAACCGGATTATGTCATTCCATTCAAATTAGATAAAAAAGCTGCAAAAGAAGCTTATTATAAGCATCTGACAGGAAAAGCATTTATCCCGTCTGTGTTCAGACAGGAGAATCATATAGACGAGATTGTAGGTTTATATGTTCCGTTCTGGGTATTCAATATCGAATCAGAAGCTGATATATCCTATGATGCAGAAAAAATCCGTGTCTGGAAGTCCGGGGATACCGAATATACAGAGCACAAATATTATAAAATCCGCCGGGGAGGCACAATCTATTTTGAACATGTGCCGGAAGATGGTTCTGTAAAAATGGATGATGCATTGATGGAATCACTGGAGCCTTATGACTTTAAAGATGCTGTACCATTTAAATCTGCGTACCTGGCAGGTTATGTAGCCGACCGATACGATGTAGACCAAGATGAATGCATGAAACGGGCGAAAAAGAGAATCAGACGAAGTACGGAAGATTCTTTTCGGGAGACTGTCAACGGATATTATGCACTTTCTACGCAGAGCAGTACAGTAAATATCCGGGATTCCAAGACCAGTTATGCCATGTATCCGGTATGGCTTCTGAATACTACGTGGAAAGGACAGAAATACACATTTGCCATGAACGGACAGAGTGGAAAGATTGTAGGAGATTTGCCGGCGGACGAAGGTGCATTCTGGAAATATGTAAGAACAAGAGGGATTCTTATCAGTGTGATCCTTTATATCATCATGATGGTTGTCATGTTTTTATAGGAGGGTGGGAATATGAGAGAAAATAAAATAACAAGAAAAATTTTCACCCTGCTATGTGTACTGACATTGATAGTCGGGCTTAGCATTTTGAACATCCCGGTATGTGCTGAAGAAATCCCACAGGATCGCCAACTTCCCAGACTGGTAGACGATGCAGATCTTCTGACGGACAGTGAAGAGCAGGAGCTTAACACAGAACTGGACGAAATCAGTGAAAAACAGCAATGTGACGTCATTGTAGTGACGGAAAATTCATTAGATGGAAAAAGCGCGCAGGATTATGCGGATGATTTCTTTGACTATAATGGGTATGGATACGGTGATGATGACAGCGGTGTCCTGTTTCTGATTGGGATGGACGAACGGAAATGGGCAATTACTACATACGGCTATGGTATCACTGCATTTACGGATTATGGACTGGAATATATGGAAGATGAATTCTTGTCTTATTTAAGTGATGGTGAATATTTGGAAGCATTTTCAAAATATGCCACACTTTGCGATGATCTTCTTACCCAGGCGAGAGATGGGCATCCATATGATGTAGACAGCGATGATGATAAGCCAGATGTTTTCACTATGATCTTCTGGGGTGTTGTGGATCTGCTCATAGGATTTGTTGTTGCATTCATAATGGCGCAGGTGAAGAAAAGCAAATTAAAATCTGTCAAAAATCAAGTTGCTGCCAATGCATATAAGAAACAAGGCAGTATGAAAGTGACAACAAAAGAGGATCGATATATCAATAGTATTGTGACAAAACGCCTGATTCCAAGAGATGATGAGGAGCACGGCCACAGTGGCGGAGGCGGAAGCACAACACATGTCAGTTCTTCCGGCCGGTCACACGGTGGACGAAGTGGTGGTTTTTAATATCAGCTGGGAGTCAATCCCCCAGCTGATATAGCCTCCGGCAGGGCGCACATTGTCCGGTGGACAATGGTTTTGCGCCGACCGAAACGGAGTGTAGACTTGCAGAGGCATTCTTGAATATTATACTTAAGACTTAAGTCGAATAATCTGTTTTTGATATTCATTTTTATAAGGGGTATGATACTTGTCTGTCACAACACTTTCGTACAGATCTGATGCAAAAATATTCTGCTCCAGCATATGGATATCTATACCGGCAGGCTGTGATAATTTCGAGATAACAGGAATGCCGGTATTTTTTTTGATAGAAGTAAGTACCCATGAGGATTCTTGGCGGAAACCAAGAAGTCTGGCGTATCCGCACCTGGAATCTGCTGCCTGCTCTGACACATCACATTTGCTGATGCCGAGTAAAATGTGGATCAGACATCTGCTGATGCGGGAGTAAGTTACATTTTTTGTTTTTATCAGGTCGCAGAACTGGCTGAAAGTTAAAAAATCATTTCTAAATGTGATGATCCGGTTTGCAATCTCCGGAGTAATATCCAGATATCGCGTCAGTGTATCTTTTGTTTCGGTCAAAAGCTTTGCTTTTAAAAGCAAGGAAAAATCATCTGCAAACACAGGAAAGCATTTGTGATAGTTTTCTTTAAAAATCTTGTGACAGTTTTGCGGCAGTTCCCGAAGTATATGATTAATAGCAGGAGTGTGATTCGCATTTTTTGTAAGTTCACAATCCTGTAATCCCTGCCGGAGTGCAGAGGCAGAGCTGAAAAGGCCACCGAGTGTCTGGTCATGATATCCGGCTCCTTCGCGCGTAATTGTTACTGGTTCGATAGAACTGTTCAGACAGGAAAGCGCTTTTAGATATTCAATAGCCAGGATGTTATTTGGCGAATCCAGAATCGCGCTGATCTGTTCGGGGATACAGGACAATGATTTGTTTTTGCCTAAATATTCTATAAAAGCCAGTTTTCTTGCGGCAGGAAATGTATTTCCATTTTTAAAATGTTTTTGAAGGAGAACTTTGTAATGCGCGGGTTCCTTACAAAGAACATCGGCAATCTGTTGTAATATTTTTATTTCGCCGCACTCACTTCCAAAGCACAGATAATCTACACAGCCGAGAGCTTCAAGGAGGCTGACCGCACCGGTGGCAAAGTATTCTGCACTTCCGGTTGCGTAACAGACTGGTAGTTCTAAAACTACGTCGGCACCACATGCAAGTGCCATCTGGGTACGCAGATGCTTTGGCATGATGGAAGGAATTCCACGCTGAACATAGTCGCCGCTCATAATAATAATTGCAGCATCAGCGCCTGTGATTTTCTTTGCTTTTTCTAGATGGAATTCGTGCCCTTTGTGAAATGGATTGTATTCCGCGATAATTCCAACAATTTTCATACACTTTCTCCTTGTCACTGTTAATAAAATTTATTATACTATAACTATGTTTTGCTTGCAAATGAATGACAACAGGCAGGAGGGTATGTATGGAAGAGGAACAGATGCTGACAAAAGAACAGATTCTTGATATGCTTGATGCAGGTCAGTACAAAGAATTAAAAGAAGAACTGGGAAATATGTACCCCGTCGATATTGCCGAGACACTGGAAGATTTTGAGCAGAAACCGCTCGTTATGGTGTTCCGTCTCCTGGCAAAAGAAGAGGCTGCTGAGACATTTACTTATATGAACAGTGACATGCGTGAGGTACTGATCGGGGCACTTACCGATTCCGAGTTGGAAGAGGTCATGGAAGAGATGTATCTGGACGATACGGTCGATGTCCTGGAAGAGATGCCTGCGAATGTTGTGGATCGTCTTTTGATGGTTACCGATGAAGAGACAAGAGCCCAGATCAATCAGCTTTTGCAATATCCGGAAGACAGTGCCGGAAGTATTATGAATGTGGAGTACATTGCACTCCGCAAAGAGATGACGGTCGAAGAGTCTATTTTAAAAATCCGTCAGGTTGGTCTGAATCGTGAGACTATCTACACTTGTTATGTTACGGAAAAACGAAAACTGATCGGACGGGTCGATGTCAAAGAACTTCTGACAACCGGTGAATCCAGAACAATCGAAGAGATTATGGATACGAATGTGCTTTACGCGCATACAACAGACGATCAGGAAGATGTAGCTATGATGATCAATAAATATGGTCTTATTGCCCTTCCAATCGTGGATCATGAAATGTGCATGGTCGGTATCGTAACTGTTGACGATGCCATGCTTGTAATGCAGGAAGAGACAACAGAAGATATCAGTATCATGGCCGGTATGTCTCCAAGTGAAGAGACTTATTTTGGAACATCTGTTGTGGAACATGTAAAAAGCAGGCTTCCGTGGCTGTTATTTCTGATGCTTTCTGCGACAGTGACACAGATGATCATGAACAGCTATGAAAGCGCACTTGTAGTTATGCCACAGCTTGCCGGTTTTATTCCAATGCTGACAGGAACTGGTGGAAACTGCGGTTCACAGAGTTCTACGTTGGTTATTCGTGGATTGTCTGTAGGAGAAATAGAATTTCGGGATTTATTCAAAGTTATATTTAAAGAAGTCCGGGTGGCAGCAGTGGTCAGCGTGATACTGGCAGTTGTGAATGGAATCAGGATCATTGTTATGGGACAAGGAGATGCACTCATTGCATTATCCATTGGTGGAACCATGATTTGTACCGTCCTGATTGCAAAAGTCGTAGGCTGTACCCTTCCGATGCTTGCTTCCAAGATCGGACTCGATCCCGCAATCATGGCAACCCCGCTTATTTCTACCCTTGTAGATATCAGCACAGTAACTGTATACTTTATGATCGTCAGCCATGTATTCCACTTATAATAACATTTTGTATTTAATCAGAAACAATCCCAATGTACTGAATTTAGTACGCAGATACAACTTGTCCATGCCAATCCTTTGTATTATAATAAAAACGTTGAAATAACTGAATACAAACGAAAGGAGTCTTTAAGTCATGGGATTTATTGATGATATTAAAGCGAGAGCAAAAACAAGTAAAAAGACAATTGTACTTCCGGAGACAGAGGATATCAGAACATATGAAGCAGCAGAAGCAGTTCTGAAAGAAGGAACAGCAAACCTGATCCTTGTCGGCAGCGAAGAAGAGATTGCAAAGAACAAAGGTTCTTTCGATATCAGCGGAGCAACAATCGTAGATCCTGCAAAGAGCGAGAAGACAGACGCCTACATCGCAAAACTTGTAGAATTACGTGAGAAAAAGGGAATGACAGAGGAAAAAGCAAGAGAACTTCTTCTGACTAATTATCTCTATTATGGTGTTATGATGGTTAAGATGAAAGATGCTGACGGAATGGTATCCGGAGCATGCCACTCAACGGCAGATACATTAAGACCAAGCCTTCAGATCCTGAAGACAAAACCGGGAACAAAGCTCGTAAGCGCATTCTTTATTATGGTAGTACCAGATTGTGAGATGGGTGCCAATGGAACATTCCTGTTTGGTGATTCCGGACTTGAGCAGAATCCGGATCCGGAGAAACTTGCAGCAATCGCACTTTCATCCGCAGACTCCTTTAGACTTCTGACAGAAAAAGAGCCAGTTGTAGCACTTCTTTCACATTCAACAAAGGGAAGCGCAAAACACGCTGACGTAGATAAAGTTGTAGAGGCTACAAAGATTGCAAAAGAGAATGCTCCGGAAGGACTTCTCATTGATGGAGAATTCCAGCTTGATGCAGCAATTGTTCCATCAGTTGGAGCATCTAAAGCACCGGGAAGCCCGGTTGCAGGAAAAGCGAATGTACTGATCTTCCCAGACCTTGATGCTGGAAACATCGGATACAAATTAGTTCAGAGACTTGCAAAAGCAGAAGCTTACGGTCCTCTTACACAGGGAATCGCAGCGCCTGTCAATGATCTCTCCCGCGGTTGCAGCGCTAAGGATATTGAGGGTGTAATCGCAATTACAGCAGTTCAGGCAATGGCAGAAGATAAATAAATTTCATATCTTTAATGATCAGCCATATGCATTTTGCACAAAAAATATGCATATGGCTGAAATTTTTTCAAATTAGGGATAGACATTAGGGACGAAAGTCCTTATTATATAAATTAAGAATTCTAATCTAAAAGAGAGGTAAATGAAATGAATGTATTAGTAATCAACTGTGGAAGTTCTTCACTGAAGTTCCAGCTCATCAACTCTGAGTCAGAGAAAGTACTTGCAAAAGGACTTTGCGAGAGAATCGGAATTGATGGAAGCCTTACATACCAGCCAGCAGGCGGTGAGAAGGTTAAATCTGACAAAGCTATGCCTACACATACAGAGGCTATTCAGTTTGTTATCGACGCATTAACAGATGCCGAGACAGGTGTTGTTAAGAGTCTGGATGAGATTGGGGCAGTCGGACATCGTGTCGTACATGGTGGAGAGAAGTTTGCAAGCTCTGTTGTAATTACTGATGAGGTAAAAGCTGCAATTGAAGAGTGTAATGATCTTGCACCACTTCACAACCCGGCAAACTTAATCGGTATCAATGCATGCCAGAAGTTAATGCCTGGAACACCGATGGTAGCTGTATTCGATACTGCATTCCATCAGACAATGCCGGAGAAAGCTTACATGTATGGTCTTCCATATGAGTATTATGACAAATACAAAGTAAGAAGATATGGTTTCCATGGTACAAGCCACAGCTTTGTATCTAAGAGAGCTGCTGAGCTTGCAGGAAAATCTTACGATGATCTCAAGACAGTTGTCTGCCACCTTGGTAACGGTGCAAGTATCTGTGCAGTAGAGAATGGAAAATCCGTAGATACATCTATGGGTCTTACACCACTTGAGGGACTTGTAATGGGAACACGTTCCGGAGATATTGATCCGGCTATCCTTGAGTTCGTAGCTAAGAAAGAGGGACTTGATATTTCTGAGCTTATGACAATGCTCAACAAGAAGTCAGGTGTATATGGACTTTCCAACAACCTTTCAAGCGACTTCCGTGACCTTGAGAACGCAGCTAACGAAGGAAATGCTCAGGCTAAAGTAGCTCTTGAAGTATTCGCTTACCGTGTGGCTAAGTATGTGGGAAGCTATGTAGCAGCTATGAATGGTGTTGATGTAATTGCATTTACAGCAGGAATCGGAGAGAACTCAGGTACAGTTAGAAGTGCTGTTCTGAAATATCTTGGATACCTTGGAATTACAGTAGATGAGAAAGCAAATGATACTCACGGAGAAGAGATTACAATCTCTACACCAGATTCAAAAGTTCTTGTTATGGTTATTCCTACTAACGAAGAGCTTGCAATCGCACGTGAGACAGTAGCATTAGTTTAATCTAAAACTATTGTAAAAAAGTTATTGATTTGATTATTTACACCCTTCCGTCTGAATACGGAAGGGTGTATGTCTGTAATAATTACAAGATGTAGAATATTTTCCGGACAGAACAAAGTATGATGTATAGTTCGAAAAGAAGATGCGTATAAAAATATTTGGAATAATCAAAAAATAATTTCTAAAATGTAGTTGACAAACAGCTTTTCCATGATATAATAGACAGGTATGAATAGGGGTGATTAATATGTTGATTGACCTATCCAATGTCTTATCCGAACCACACAGATCTGTTGATGAGACAGTTCCATGTGAACTTAAAATATTTCGGAACGGGCTTGGTGAGTATCCGGTCACTGAAAGTTCTGATGTTCATGTAAAGATTAATTATATGGAGAACGGAAAACTTCAGATAGAAGGAACTTGCAAGCTGACTGTAGAGATTCCGTGTGACAGATGTCTGGAACCGGTGGCGACAGTATTCGATCTGAATATTTCACGCATCACAAAGGGAAATGTCACAGATGAGAGTGAAGTGGAATCAGAGGATTTAGACGAAGCAAATTATATTGACGGATATACACTCGATGTTGATCAACTGGTCGGCAGCGAGATTCTAATAGGGTGGCCGACGAAGATTCTGTGTAGCGAAGACTGTAAAGGGATTTGCAACGTATGTGGTCAAAACCTGAATCAGGGAACTTGTAACTGTGAAGATACGAGTCTTGACCCTAGAATGTCAGTTATCCGCGATGTTTTTAAGAATTTTAAGGAGGTGTAACCTATGTCAATTTGTCCAAAGAACAAATCTTCAAAAGCTAGAAGAGATAAGAGAAGAGCTAATTGGAAGATGAGTGCTCCGAACCTGGTAAAATGCAGCAAATGCGGCGAATTAATGATGCCTCATAGAGTCTGCAAGGCTTGCGGAAGCTACAACAAAAAAGAAATCATTGCTCAGGACTAATAAGCAAGAAACGCTGTATTTCTAAGGGTTGAGCAAAGTCTCGACCCTACGAAAACGGTGATTTTACAAAATGTACCCCATTTTGTACCCCAATACAAATAACAATTTCAAAAGGGTATGTAATAAAGATGTGTTAAATGAAAATACCGAACTATACAACAGCTTTGAGCTGTTTTTTTTATGCCATTTTTTATATGAGATGCAGATATAACATAAAAAATAAAAGTAGAAGATTGATTAATTTGATAAAATTGCAGAATGTATGAAAAGCAGTTCGATAGGACTGTTTTTCTTTGTCCATAACACTCCTTTTTAGCCATACATTTACCATACTATAAGTGTAAGAACTACAACAGTTTGAGAGTATATAAGGGGAAAATTATGAACAGAAATGAACTATATAAAATGATTGTTGATCGGACGATTCAGTGTTTTACTCCGACGGAACATGAATTACATATGATTGAAAACAGATTGAAACAATACAGTAACGAAGAATTAAAACATCTGGAAGCTAATTTTACAACATTTGGCGTAGACGCAATTTTAGAATGTATGTACTCTGCTGTTGTTGAAAAAGAACATAAGAAAAAAGAAAAAGGAGGCCGTTATGATGGCAAATAAGGATAAAAAAGGTAATCTGGTAAAATGTAACGAGGAATTTGATAAGGAGCGCAGAAACGCTCAGGAAGAGGCTTCTGAGGCTCAAAGAGAGGACTATGTATCAGCTGTAATTGCTGCCGCTATAGGCTGTGATGAATAGCAGGAGTGTATAAGATGGGAAAAACAATCAATATGGGCGACTTTGATCCACTACTGGGTAATTTGGAAGAATATGTAAATGAACAGGGATGCACACTTGGAAAAGAAGCAGAAATACTGCAGGAACTTCTGCACTGTATACAGTATTGCTATATACATGGAGTGATCACAGACAGCCAATGTGCAGATGCAAACCGGAAATTCCGAAAGAAATTCCAAGATGCACTCCATGAGCTTTAGAAAGGGAAAAATTTGAAAAGAGAAGAAACAAAGATCATTGAACAGACTTTATACAGGAATTTGTTTGGAAATAATCCGAAACTTGCAAGAGAATATGGAACAAATGAGGTCACTTTGGGATTTTCGAGGGATGGACGCATTAACAATGGAAAAACAGAAATCGTAGATTTTTTAAGCTACGATGTAAGAAAGGACTTGTTTCGTTGCTATGAGATCAAAGTCACAATGTCAGACTTTAGAAGCCATGCTGCAAAGTCCTGGTATGGCAATTATAATTATCTTGTATTATCTAATGAGCTATACTATCAGCAGTCTCTTTACTGGTGGAAAGATCAGATTCCGGCATATGTGGGGATTATGGTAGTAAGCACTGCATCCAAATCTCATTTTATTGCAAAGAGGCCAGTACTTCGAGAAGTATCAGATGAGAGAAAGAGGGTACTGGAAAGGAGTTTATTGAGGACTTTGTTTTACCAGAACACAAATAATCGTAATCATTAATTATGTGTTATTTGGAAAGTCGCAATTAAAAAACAAAAAAATTGTAATCAAAAAGAGCAGCCCAATATACATGGGTTGCTTTTTATCATAAAACAAAATAAACTAAGATATAAAAAAAGAACTCAAATCATTAAGTTAAATTTGAGTTCCTATTTTAGTTTATAAGAATAATTTGAGTTCCTATGAAAAATTCAGCGAACATTTCGGATTAGATTTTTTTCTGTCATCATTTACAGAAAGAACCACTATCTCCGGATATTTCCCACATACTTCCTCAGATGCTTTCGCAAAGACATCTGCAAATGTCTCATGGTTACGTTTTGCATCCTTAAAGCAAGCAGGTAGCACATCGGAATATGCCTGCAAAATCTGCTTTTCTGAAATATCTCCCGGATCAATAGTAATATTGCAAACTGCCAGAAGTTTTTCTTTCTTATCATCAATCATGTTAATTGTCACTATCATATTCTTCATCTCCAATATTTCCTTTTTCTTTCCGGTTCTGTTCCCGCCATTTTCGAAAACGTTCAGCAGCTTCCTGTCTTTGTTCCTCCGTTAATTCTCTGGTCTTGATATCAGAACGGAAAGAAATCAGGCGCTTGTTTGTAACATAAGTCTTTCCAACGACCTCTTTGGTTCCACTCATTCGATGGACTTCTTTTAATTTCCACAATGGGGCATTATCGTTGTTTGGATCAGCCAATTTATCCAACTTTGTCATCATTGTGGAATCAGAAGTATAAACGGTACATTCCTCGGAATCCCGGCTGATACATATTACCGTTTCCTGCTCTGCAACTGCAACACTCATAGCATACTCCTTTCTGAGAAATTATAATCCCTTATAAGATTCCTCACTCAATACCTTTTCTACAAGCTCCCTAGGCAATCCGGCTCTATCCCCGCCATTCATGATCGCATTCATGTCCTGAAGCTTATTTTCAGATAATGTAATATCTGCAGATGCTGCTTTTTTTTCCGCGACTTTCATACGATCCAGATAGTCCTGAAGATCCCGGATACATGACTGAATATGAAGAGGAGGCTCTGTCTGGAAATCATTTACCAAAAGAAGGAGATTTCCAATCCTGCTGATTATATTAATTTTGCCAAAGACCTGAGCGTAAAGAATAATGAATATGCTGTTGGATACGGTGTGGGACCAGGAAGGGGATCCGGTGCAGGCTGTCTGGTCAATTATCTGCTTGGCATCACCAATATCGACCCAATCAAATACGGTCTGATCTTTGAACGATTTCTCAATAAAGACCGTGTTTCCATGCCGGATATTGATACCGATTTTTCTGAGGAAGTCAGAAATCCTACAATTGAATATGTCAAATCTAAATACGGAAAAGAATGTGTCGCCATTATCCGTACATTAGATACACAGGGAGCCAGAGATGTTATCCGCAACTCCGCCAGAGTCCTTGGATGGGAAAAATTCCCTGGAAAAGAATCTGACACGGAAATCCAAGAAAACCGAAAAAAAATAAAGGCTATCGGAAATCAGATCTGCAAAGAGATTCCACAAAGACCAGGGATCAAACTGACAGATTGTGAGAAAGAACTGGCGCCTTTCCGTAATGATCCGACTGCAAGCTTAATCATCCGTAGAGCTATGGCTGTAGAAGGAACTGCGACAGGATTAAATTCCCATGCTGCAGGCGTGATCATTGGAGACGGTCATCCTCTGAAACAGTTCATCCCTCTGCTTTATAATACCAATATGAATCAATGGTCTGTACAGTGCAACATGGTCGAAGCAGAAGAAATTGGACTATTAAAAATGGACTTCCTGGGGTTGAATAACCTGGATGTGATTAGTGAATGCCTGCGTCGAATCAAAGCAAACTATGGGCGCACAATAGACCTGGATCATCTTACATTTGAGTCAGAAGTGTTTAGGGAAATCTTCAGCAAAGGAAATACCAGCTGTGTCTTCCAGGTTGAATCCGGGGGTATGAAACGGATGCTGAAAGAGTTTGAGCCAGATTCTATTGAGGATTTGATCGCATTGGTCGCTCTTTACCGTCCAGGCCCTATGGATTTTATTCCGGATGTTATTTCAGTTAAACAAGGACGTTCAAAACCACACTATATCGTACCTCAATTAAAAAAGATCCTGGATCCGACTTACGGGCAGCCGGTCTACCAGGAGCAGCTGATGGATATTTTTCATCAATGTGCCGGTTTTTCTTTAGGAGAAGCCGACATTATCCGACGATACATGAGTAAGAAAAAAGTCGAGAAATTCCTTGCTTACAAACCACAGTTTATATCCGGAATCATTGCAGCTGGAGCAAAAATGGAGGAAGCCGAGGCATTCTGGGAATCTTTAACTGGATTTGCTAAATATGCATTTAATAAATCCCATGCAGCAGTTTATGCTGTGATCTCTTATCAGACTGCCTGGTTAAAGTACCATTATCCAGTCGAGTATATGTGTTCAGTCATGAATCATGCTGATACAAAAAAACTGCCATCCCTTTTATACGAATGCAGAAAAATGAATATTAAAATCCTCCCACCGGATATCAACCGGTCTCAGATAGGTTTTTCTATCAATAATGACGGAGACATCATTTATGGACTTCGTTCAATAAAGGGAATCAGCAGTCATGCTTCCTGGATCATAGAGGAAAGGAATAGGAATGGATTCTATGAATCTTTTCTGGATTTCTTTGTCAGGGCACATGAAAATAAAGGAGTAACAGAGACACTGATCAAGGCAGGAACATTTGATCAATGTGGAACATTTAGCCGTACTAGTCTTTTATACACTTTGGATGAGCAGCTGGATACTTTGAAGAATTTAAAGAAAAAAATTAAGATTGTAGAAAAAATATCTATAGAGCTGGATGCATGCACAGACCGAGTACAAAAAGAGCAGGAAACAAAACGGTTGAACAATGCAAAAAATTCTGTAGAACGTGCAAAATTAAAATTACAGGAGATCCAGCCTAAAACCACATTATTAGATGATGATACGGAACGTCTGCAGGAAGAATATGAACTTCTTGGAGCTTATATTTCTGATCATCCATTAAATTCTTACAAGTACATCTATGAAAATGATAATGTGACGAATATCACTGATTTTGAACCGGACACTTATCTTACTTTTGCCGGAATGATCACGAACCTGAGAATGGCAAAAAGGAAATCAGACGGGGCTGATATGGCATTTTTCACATTGGAAGACCTGACAGGAACATTATCAGTGAATTGCTTTACAAAAGCTTTTGAAGAATACGGAAAACTGGCAAAAGAAGGCAATGTTGTAAAAATCTATGGAAAAACTTCCATGGAAGAAGATTTTTCTGGCAGCGACGAGGAAATCCCGACAATTACAGTCCGTTCTATGGAAATCTGCAGAAGCAGAAAAAAACACATTTTTATCAGTGTAAAAGATCAAAGTATTTATGAAGAATATATTAAAAAGAAACTTTTATTCTTCTCTGATGATGGAGGACATCCAATCTACTTACATTTTTGCGATACCGGAGATATTGTGGTGCCAGATTATTATCTGAATTCGGATATTTTGGAAACGGAGATCAAAGGGGTCGTGATCCAAACGTAAAAATTATTACAGCAGAAGTTTTTATTTCCTAACTTCTGCTGTTTTTTATGTTTTTCATGCGTAATTTTCCATTCTAATAGTAGAAATAAGTGAAAGGAAGATAATCAATATGTACAAAAAAAGTAAAATAATTGCAGCCGGAATGATCGCCATTATCGGAATCACCGGATGCAGTACTCAAATCCAGCCAGATTCAAAATCTGCCGGAACCTATTCCACACAGACCCCGATGAGTTCCTTGGAATATTCCATATACATGAATAAACAGATCACTGTATTTACGAACCAGCTTTCGTCCAGGATGATTATGGCAAAGAATGCTGAAAACAGTTCTTATGAAAATGAAAAAGATCTGGCAGAGGAAAGTTTAAAAGTTTTACAGGATACCTTGGACGAAGTCACAGTCACAAAACCTGCCAAAACATCAGAGGATGATCGGGAAACGGCTATTGAAGCTATGCAGACTGCTGTGGATCATATGAAACAGTATGTGGATGCTTTAGATGATGAAAAAGATGTTAAAGCTTTCGCTGACACATTTCAGAATGATTTTAATGCCCTGTCAGGGCTTGCAAATCTTTATTATCAATAAAAGAGAAGAGGTGAAATTATATGGCAAAAGAAAATACAGTCTATCTTTATGGACGGGTACTTGTTCCTCCAAACATCAGGATAGATACTGATGGGAATTATCTCAGCGGGAAGATTATCCTGCATACGGTAAGACGTTCCGCTGCATCAAAAGAACTTCTTTTACAAGGGGAACGGAGGTGGGATTACATTGCTGTCTTATCCAAGCATGCAAAACTGATCAAAGACCGTATGGCAGACTTGGAAGAAGGAGATATGGTCCAAGTCAAAGGGACTTTATGCACCTATGAAAAAATCAAACAGTTTATCTGTCCGCATTGCGGGGAAGTCACAAGCCGTGACGGGGTCATTATTTATGTGGATCCGATCTTTATCAAGCGTTGTGAAATTGGGGTAAGCCAGGAAGAAGGATACCGGTTGATTGAAGACAGCGAAGAAATCAGTAATCAAGTCAAGATCATGGGAACTTTATGCCGTGAACCACAGCTTTACGAGAATCCAAAGAATAAACAGATGGAATGCGATTTCCAGATTGCATCGAACAGGAATCGGCACATTTTAGAAGATAATCCGGAAAAAAGAACAGATTACCCTTGGGTCAAAGCTTACGGAAAACAGGCAGTAGATTATTATGAAGCACTGCATGTAAATTCTACTATCTATATTGATGGGGCGCTTCAGGCACGCTCTGTTAAACGTGAATTTGTCTGTGAGAAATGCGGCGAGGTCTTCGAGGCTGTAGATAGTGCGATCGATATCATCCCTTACAATCTGGAATATCTTAAAGACTGCAGCCTTCCAGGTTCTAACAGTGAAGAAGAATTTGAAGGAGGAGGGGACAAAAATGGCAAATAGCGGACTGCTGGCCAAGCGCCTTGCAAATGCAAATCATCCCCAGTCCAATCCTCCTGAGATACACACACAGGCAGAACCAAAGAGAACGGTATCTCAAAATATGTCCAAGACAGAGGATCATGATATTTTAAATAAAAAAAATAAAACAGAAGAATCCTCGGTCATTTTTTCAGCACCGGAACCGGAAAAGACTGAGGCTCAGATTGAAATCGAAACATTAAAGAAGCATCACGAAGAGCAGAAAAAAATGGAAAGGTGGAAACTTTCTACCCGCATCATCAACATTTTTCTGGTCGCTGCCTGCGTATATGTCCTGTTTCTCATTTACGGCGTTCTGGTAACAGATTATCAATATTCAGATAATGGAACGATTGAACCACAGACATTAACTGTGTCTGAAATAAAAGACAAGAAAAATTTCGAGGAAATCTATTATCAATATCTGCACTGCCGGAACCTGTACGAAAAAGTCCTGCTTTTGGATTACCGTATGGGAAAGGGAGAAGAGGATCCGTTAACTTTGGCTCCGGAATATGAGTCCATGTTAGATGAAGTATCAGATCTTTCCATTAAGACTGATGCGTTGGAAGTTGATTCCCAGTACAGCCAGATCAAATCCCTGCTCCTGACTTGGATCAAAGATGATATTGCAGTCTATCTCCAGAATATGTCTGCAGCTATCTCCAAGAATGATGCAGACACGGCTAATAATGCCCTGCAGGATAAAGACAGGGTCTATTCGGATTTTTCCGTTATTACACAGAATATTGCAGCAACTGGAGAGAATATCAAGGGTGTGGATATCACAGATGTTAAGGAGTGGACTCCAGAAAATTATGTTGATGAGGAAATTAATGGAAAGTAGGTAATACCATGGCATCAAACAGTGATTATGAAATCTTATTAAATAAATATAATATTGCAATCGCAAAAGCCCAGGATCTTCAGGAACAGCTCCAGACCAAACAAAAACAATGGGAGAGACGGGATGCTGATTTTTCTGTCGTAGAAAAGGTTACAAGAGAGCTATGCGAAGATATCCTTGCGAAAGCGCCAAAAGAAATGGTACTTGGCAGAGATTATTCCTGGAGTTCAGTACCGATTGTTGAGCTTGTAAATAAATCCAAGGGCGTTTTAAAAACTTATGTAGAAAATCAAATTTCTTTTATGCGGAAGATCATGGACCAGTCAGAATGGAGACGGCAGGAAATTGAAAGTTTACAAGAACAGATATCCATCATGAAGACACAGCCGGGAACGCTTAATATCTCACAAGAAGATTTAAAAAAGCAGATTGAGGCAGAAAGAGTAAAAGAGAAAGCAGTTGCCACTATGCCAAAAAAGACAAAAGAACTTGTAAAAAACGGAAAAGCAGAAATTATCATTGACGGTTATGATCAGATCGATCCTGATGAAGAAGACCTTTATGATGGGGTTGCAGAGGCAAATGCCAAAGTTCAGATCACTCCAAAATCTGTTCCGGTCACACAGAACAGAAAACAGGCAGAACAAAAAAAGAAAAGGAAAGAAGAAAAGTCAAAAGCTCATATGATAGATCTGGCAGAATATGAAAAAAAACTGGATGAAGTCGGATGGAATCTGATCCGGCTTATGGAGATGTTCTCCGTGCGAAAGGTATGGTAGAATCTCCGGACGGAACCTGGGTTTATTTTGATATGGTGCCGGGCGAGCATGAAGTGCGTTCGGGAGCACCGGAATATACCGGACGTCTCTGTGTCATCGGAGCA
>OLSG01000504.1_pt1 | contig 49175 bp, 40 predicted proteins | sample 1673041 | NCBI WGS metagenome assembly OLSG01 (sample SAMEA3136749, study PRJEB25190) | human gut metagenome | reverse complement strand
GTGCGGGTGAGCTCGATGTGCGGCAGTTGGTCGCGACCGACGGGCACGACGTTGCCCTTGCAGAACAGGATGTCGCAGGCCTGGTGCACCGGGTAGCTGAGGAGCAGCCCCGTGAGCGCGTGGCCCGAGGCCTCCTGCTCGGCCTTCACTGTGGGGTTGCGCATGAGCTCGGATTCGGTGACGAGCGACAGGAAGGGGAGCATGAGCTGGTTTAGGGCGGGCACGGCGGAGTGGGTGAAGATGATGGTCTTCTCCGGATCGATGCCGCAGGCCAGATAATCGATGACCATGTTGTGCACGTTGTCGGCGATGTTGGCCGTGGTGTCACGGTCGGTGATGACCTGGTAGTCGGCGATGATGATGCGGGTGGTGACGCCGGCGTTCTGCAAGGCGACGCGCTCGCGGATGGTGCCGAAGTAGTGGCCCATGTGCAAGCGCCCCGTGGGGCGGTCGCCCGTGAGCATGGTGTATTTCTCGGGGTGTACGGCCAGATCGGCCTTGATCTCGTCGCTGATCTTCTTGGAGGCGAGGAAGGTGTCACTCGTCAAATCGCTTGCCATGGGGGCGGATCCTCTCTTTCTCGTGCGCCGTTTCAGGGTGGGCGGCTTCGGCACTGAAAGCGCGGGAAGAGCCGCCAAACGGTGGAATTGTGAATATGTTGGGATAGTATACAAGATTCCCCCTTGCGCGCGCCGCGGAATCCGTGTAGTATATACAGCCGTCGCAAGTCACCCAGTGAATTGCGAAAACCCTTCGGTCGCTTGGCTCAGCGGGAGAGCATCGCCTTCACACGGCGGGGGTCACAGGTTCAAATCCTGTAGCGACCACCATAAACAGCAGGCCCCTCCTCGGAGGGGCCTTTTTCGTATCCAAAGAGCTTTTCGCCCGGGAAAGGAAGCCGTCGTGAAACGGATTGCGTTTGCTGTGGTGACCGTGATGCTCGGAGCTTGCGCCGGGGCGTTTTGCTGGGCGTTCTTCTTTCTCATGAACGCGGGCCTCGATCTTTTGTGGGTGAAGGCGCCGGCGTGGCTGGCGGCGATAGGGATGCCCGCTGTCGTGTACCCGCTTGCCTTCTGCGTTGTGGGCGGCGTTGCCATTGGATTGTTTCAAAAGAACGTGGGGCCGTACCCCGATGATATGAACACGGTGCTCGCCGAGGTGAAGAAAACCGGGCGCTATGAGTATCGGCATCTGGGCGCTATGTTCGTTGGCGCGCTTCTGCCGCTTTTGTTTGGCGGCAGCATCGGGCCCGAGGCCGGCCTCACCGGCGTGGTGGCGGGGCTTTGCAGCTGGGTGGGGGACCGACTCAAGTTCGTGGGCGCCGAGATGCGCGAGCTGGCGAACGCGGGCACGGCGGCCATTCTGTCGACGATCTTCTCGGCCCCGTTGTTCGGCCTGGCGGCGCCGCTGTTCGGCTATGCGGACGATGCCGACGGGCGTCGGCATGGGGGCGGCGCGTCCGCTGCGACCGTGGTTTCCGCGCCCCAGGTTTCCAAACCGGTCAAAACGGCGGTGTACCTACTCTCCGTGGCCGGGGCGCTGGGGGCGTTCATGCTGCTCAACGAGGTGGCTGGCGGCGGTTCGGGGCTGCCGCACTTCTCCGCCATGGCCGTGGGGACATCCGAACTCGCCTGGGCACTTCCCGTCGTCGCGCTCGGCGCCTGCGCCGGCTGGCTCTTTCATGGCTTCGGCTGGGCCGTGGGCAAGCTGTCCGCGCGGCTCGGCGATCGCGTCGTAGTGAAGGCGGTCGTTGCCGGCGCGATACTGGGAGTTCTCGGGATCTTCCTCCCCTTTACCCTGTTCGCCGGCGAGGCCCAGACCGAGATGCTGGCGCAGCAGTGGACGGCCCTCGGTGCTGGGGTCTTGCTCGCGACGGGGTTTCTCAAGGTGCTGGCCAGCCAGGTGTGCCTCGGACTCGGTTGGCGCGGCGGCCACTTTTTCCCGCTCATCTTCTCGGGGATCGCCATCGGCTATGCCGCCGCCGGGCTCTTTGGCATCGACCCGGTCTTCGCGCTCTCTGTCAGCACGGCGGCCCTTCTGGGCGCCGCTATGCGCCAGCCGCTAATGGTGGCCTTGCTGCTCATCCTGTGCTTTCCCGCGAAAGCCGTTGTCTTCGTCCTTGCCGCTGCGTGCTTGGGCGCCGCCGTTCCGGTTCCGAAGGCGTTCTCTCGGGTTTGATTCTTGGCCCGGGCGGCGCTCCTTGTCGGGTTTGATTCTTGGCCCGGACGACGCTCCTTGCGACCGTCTTCTGGTTTCGTTCCTCGTCGCCTCGTATTCCGATCGCGATGTTAGCTTTCTATGGATGGCGTTTTTCGCAGTCGATAAGATCGGGGAGCTGTAGACGGCTTCGGTCGACGAGCTGTAGGCGGCTCCGGTCGGCGAACCGCCGGCAAAATGCAGCAAATCTCGAGTTGTAAGCGTCTGTTCTCTCGGAAACTGCTTCATTAGATGCTGGGGATATCGCTATTCGTTAATTCTGTCTTTTCTAGACGCTTATAACTCGAGATCTCGTGCAGAAAAGCAGCACTTCGTGAACCGAAGGAGTCTGAGCGCACGAATTGAGGAGCTCTCTGCTATGGTAGGGGGGTCTTGGAAGAACCTACTTGAGGAGGCAGCCGTGGCGCATCTCCAACATGAAACCGATGGCCCCGACGGGGCCGCGGCGTCGAAGCCGAGGGAGCGCGTTGCGGTGAAAGGGTGCGTCTTCAAGGACGGCCGCATGCTGTTCCTGTTCAAGCCCGATGCGGCGCGCCGTCTCAGCATCGCGCCCGATCTCGAGGAGGATCTTCCGGGGGGATGCGTGGAAGCGGGCGAGAGCTGGCAGGAGGCGCTGGTGCGCGAGGTGCGCGAGGAGACCGGGCTGGAAATCGAGGTCGGCGAGCCCTTCAATGCCTGGACGATGCGCGCCCCGGGGCGACGGATTCTCGGCGTCGACTTCGTTTGCCGCTGGCGCTCCGGCGACGTGCGCCTGAGCCACGAGCACGAGTCCTTCGCGTGGCTCACCTTGGAAGAAGTGGAGTCCAGGGGCTGGGAGGCGGAGCCCGTCTATCGGAAGGCCTTCGAATTGGTTGAGGCGTGAGGGGGTACGGGCGATTCCCGATAAGCCCAACAGCCGTTTTCAGAAGTACCGAAAGGCATAGCGGGGCGCATCGTTGCGCGGATGCGCTACACTATGCAGTTGGCAAAAGCGGGGCGGCTCGGACTCGCCCTTCGACGACTGATTCGGGAAACGCTTATGATCCTGCAAACTGAACATCTTTCGAAATCCTACGGCGGCCGCACGCTGTTCCACGACGTGACGTTCCGCTTGGAAGAGTACGACCGGCTGGCGCTCGTGGGCCCTAACGGCGCAGGCAAGACGACGCTGCTCAACGTTATCTCCGGCGAGGACGATCCGGACGAGGGGCGCGTGCTCTTCGCCAAGGGCGCGCGCGTGGGCTATCTGGAGCAGGAGGCCATCGAGATGGGCGACCTCCCCGTCTTCGAAGAGGTCATCTCGTCCCAGACCGAGGTTCTTGAAGCGGAGCAGCGCCTGCACAAGCTGGAAGCGGAGCTGGGCGCGAACCCCACCGAAGCTCAGCTGGCGGCCGTGGGCCGGGCGCGGGACGCCTACGAGATGCTCGGCGGCTACTCGTTGGAGTCGAAGGTGCGAAGCGTGCTGTTCGGCCTCGGCTTCACCGAGCGCGACATGACGCGGGCCACCACCGAGTTTTCCGGCGGTTGGCAGATGCGCATCGCGCTTGCGAAACTGCTCATCCGCAACCCCGAGGTGCTGCTGCTCGACGAGCCGACGAACCATCTCGATCTGGAATCGGTGAAGTGGCTCGAGGGCTTTCTGCGCGGGTATGCCGGCACGGTCATCGTCGTCTCCCACGACCGCGCCTTCATGGACAACATGGTCGACCGCGTGGCGGAAATCGACAACGGGGAAGTGAACCTGTACAAGGGCAACTACTCGAAGTACCTGGTGGCACGCGAGGAGCGCTTGGAGCGCATCAAGGCCGAGCGAGCGAAGTCGCTGGAGGAGATCGCGCATCTGCAGGCCTTCGTCGACCGCTTCCGCTACAAGGCCACCAAGGCCAAGCAGGCCCAGGAGCGCGAGCGGCGCATCGAGAAGATCAAGGAGACGCTGCCGGTCATCCCCGAGGAGAAGAAGACGGTGCACTTCAACTTCGTGCAGCCGCCGCGCACGGGAGATGAGGTGGTGCGGGCGCGCGGTCTCGTGAAGCGCTACGGCGACCACACGGTGTACGACGGCATCGACTTCACGATGTACCGCGGCGACAAGGTGGCGCTCGTGGGCCCCAACGGCGCGGGCAAATCCACGCTCTTGAAGATGATCGCCGGGGTGGAAAAGCCCGATGCCGGCACCATCGACTACGGCGTGAACGTCGATCTCACCTACTACGCCCAGCACCAGCTGGAAGAGCTGCACGCGGGCAACACCGTCTTCGAGGAGCTGGATCATGCCGCGCCCGGCTGGTCCATCTCCCAGGTGCGCAGCCTGCTGGGCGCGTTTTTGTTCACGGGGGACGCCGTGGACAAGAAGGTGTCGGTGCTCTCCGGCGGCGAGAAGGGGCGGCTTGCCCTGGCGAAGATGCTCGTGGCCCCCAAGCCCCTGCTGTGTTTGGACGAGCCCACCAACCACCTGGACATCTCCAGCGCCGACGTGCTTGAGCAGGCCCTGCAGCACTTCGACGGCACCATCCTGTTCATCACCCACGACCGGCACCTCATCCGCGGGGTGGCCAACCGCATCGTGGAGGTGAAGGACGGCCAGATCACCAACTACGAGGGCGACTACGACTACTACCTGTACAAGTCGGGCCAGCTCGATGGCGACGTGGACGCCGACCGCTCGGTGGTGGACGAGGCGCTCGCCGATGCGGGCATCCACGGGAAGGGGAGCGGCGCGGTCCCCGAGAAGCGCCGCGCCGGTGCGGCGTCCCCCACGAAGATCACCGTGAACCGCCGCCGCGACCGCCAAGGCTCGAGCTCGACGGCTGCTCGGGATGGTTCCGTAGGGGCTGACCTCGGTCAGCCCTCCGCAGCTGCCAAGGGCGTCGGGAATGCGCCTTCCGCCCGCCCCGAGGTGCAGCTCACCGCGCCCAAGGGCAGCGCCCCCAAGACCAAGGAGCAGAAGCGCCGCGAGGCCGAAGCCCGCAACCGCGCCTACGCGGCCCTGAAGAACCACCGCAAGCGCATCGCCCAGCTGGACGAGCAGATGGAACGAGACAACGCTCGCATGGAGGAGCTGCTGGCCATGATGGCCGACTCCGACTTCTACGTGAACGAGGACGCCTCCTCCGATGCCATCGCCGAGCACGCCAAACTGAAGCAGCGTCTGGCCGCCGCCGAGGAGGAGTGGTTCACCCTCACCGAGGAGCTGGAAGCCGAAATGGCCCGCCAACAGGAGCGGGCTTAGGGGATCCCTCCGGTTCGAGCTGCGGGGTACCGTTCAGTCGCTCAGACAGTCCTCGCTCGGCGGAAATGCCCACCGGGCATTTCCGTTCGCTGCGGAACTCGCTTGGTGAACGGCACCCCGCATCTCGAACCTGCTCTACCAACTATGAAAGGGTTGCAATGTTGAACATTGTTCTTGTGGAACCGGAGATTCCCCAGAATACGGGGAATATTGCGCGGACATGCGCGTGCGTGGGGGCGCGGCTGCATTTGGTGGAGCCGATGGGGTTTCGGCTGACGGAGAAGAACTTGAAGCGGGCCGGATGCGACTATTGGGACGATGTCGAGGTTGTGCGGTGGCCGTGCGTCGAGGCGTTCTTCGCGGCTCACGGCGATGATGAGCTGCACCTTTTCGCGGGACAGGCGGCGTGCGGCTATCGCGATGCCGTCTACGGACCGGACGCGTTTCTGCTGTTCGGGCGCGAGAGCCGCGGGCTCGATCAGGCAATCATCGATGCCCGCGCCGACCGTTGCCGGCGCATCCCCATGCGCGAGGGCGCCCGTTCCCTCAACCTTTCCAATGCCGTCGCCATAGCTGCCTACGAGGCTCTGGCCCAGCAAGGCTTTCCGGGGTTGGTGTAGATGGAGACCTTCGAGCTGATCCTATTTCTGCTGACGGCGGTCATCGCCTCCAGCATTCTGGACAAGTTCCTGCCCCCGCTGTCGCTGCCGCTTGTGCAGATCGCCCTCGGCGCCGCGCTCGCGCTGGCGGTGCCCACGCCGTTGGAATGGGGCATCGATCCGGAGTTGCTGCTCATCCTGTTCATCGCGCCTCTGCACTTCAACGAGTCGCGCCACGTGGACTCCGGAGCCCTGTGGAAAAACCGCTGGGGCATCGCGTCGCTTTCCGTGGGGCTCGTCTTCGCCATCGTTGCTGCCTGCGGGGCGACGTTGCACGCGCTTTTGCCCGCCGTGCCCCTGGCGGCTGCCTGCGCGCTCGGCGGCGCCATGGGATCTACCGATGCCGTGGCCGTCACGGCGCTGACCCACGACCGCCGGTTCGGCCGCCGTCACGAGGCGCTGCTCAAGGGCGAGGCCCTGTTCAACGATGTGACGGGCACCGTGGTGTTCCAATGCTGTCTGACGATTCTGGCCACGGGATCATTCTCGCTTCTGCATGCGGGCGAGGAATTCGCCCTCGATCTGTTCGGCGGCTTCTTCGGCGGTCTTGTCATGGGGCTTCTCGCCTGGGGCCTTTTGCAGGTGCTGCGGCGCACGGGACTCGACAACCCCACGCTCCACGTGATGCTGGAGCTGCTTTTGCCCTTCGTCATCTATCTGGCGGCGAAATCGTTGCACATCGGCGCGGTCATCGCCGTGGTGGCCTCGGGGCTTATGCTGTCCCTACTGCCCCAGCGCCACACGGCTGCCACGGCCCGCACCAAGCTGCAGGCCCAAAGCGTGTGGACGACCTTGGAGTTCGTGCTGAACGGGATCATCTTCGTCGTGCTGGGCATGCGGCTGCCGCGCCTTCTGGAACCGGCGGCCGAGGGGAGCTTGGGCGATCCGGCGACGCTGCTGGGCGTCGTGGTGGTGCTGACTCTCGTGTTGGAAGGAGTGCGCTTCGCGTGGCTGCTCGCCATGGACGTGAGGGCTGCGATCGCATCGGGCAAGGGGGCGCGCAGTTGCTTCGCCCCTGCGGCCCTGCGCGGCACCCTTGCCATGGCCTTCGCCGGCGCCAAGGGCGGCATCACGCTCTCCCTCATGTTGACGCTGACGGCGGCCGCGGGCTTGTCCGCTTCCGGTCAGGCCACGCTCGTCTCCATTGCCTCGGGCATGATCGTGCTGACCCTGGTGCTGGCCGACTTCGCGGTGCCGGCGCTCACGCCCTCAAAACGTTCGGCGAAGCGCACCCGCGATCGGGTGGATGCCGAGATCGACCTCACCCTGGGCGTGATCGCCTCCATCGAGGCCGACGCGCATCTCACCGGGGCGGTGAAGGGCGCTGCCGTCGACGCCGTTGACGAGCCGGCCACGGTCATCGTCATGCACCGTTACGCCGAGATGCTGGAAGATCTCGCGCCTGCGGCATCGCCCGCGGCGGCGGCCCGGGCCCGTGCGGAGGTCGCTCGGGTGCGCGGCTTGTACGACCAGCTGGACGGCATCGCTCGCAGGGCGGCGCGGTGGGATGAGGGCGAAGACGACATGGAAGGGGAGGAGAGTCCGGCTGCCCCCAGCCTGTCCGACCAGTTCCATCAGATGCGTGAGACCCATGACGCTGTGGAGGACGTGCAGGCCCAGGCCCTCGTCCGCGAGCTGCAGCTCATCAAGGCCATGGTCGCCGATGACTCCATCGACGCGGCCCATGCCAAGGATCTGCGCAATGACGTCTACATCCAGCAGCTGGTACTCGACTAGCGCTTTCTCCTATTTGCCCAGATGGGAGCCGAGTCGGTATAATGGCGCAGATGACGTAGCGCAAGGAGGGAATGTGGGCATCGGAGAACAGGGGTCGGCGAAGGACCGCACGACGGACAGTGCGGCGGCTGGTAAGGAGCGCCGGCCGGCCGTGCTGCGCAATTTCGACATCTCCTATATCGGTGTCTGCGTCCCACAGATATGGATCTACTGCATCGCCCATCGCAGCGACGGGGCCCTCGGCGAGGTCGCGTTGGGCGTGCCGCTGTATTTGGCCCTTTCGGCGACGATGGCCGTCGTAATGATGCTGGTGCTGAGGGGGTGCGTGCCGAGTCTCCGGCGCCTCGCGTGGCCCTTGGCCGTTGTGCAGGGGCTTGCCAGCGTCGCTTTGGTGGTGCCGCTGCTCCCAGCATCACCCTCAGCTTCGATCTTTTATGCGGTCGCCGCCGCGCTCGCGGGCGCGGGCGTCGCGTGGCTCTATCTGCAATGGGCGCCGTTCTTCGCCAGCTTGGGAGCCAAAGATGTCATCGCCTGTGTGTTCATCGCCATGGCGGTAGGTTCCGCGTTGAAGGTGCCCCTCGATATGCTGCCGGCTCCCGCTGCGGCCATCGTGCTGGCGCTGCTTCCGACCGTCTCGGTGGCCCTCGCGCGCCGCGCCGATGCCCACCCCGTGCCCGCAGGGCGCGCGCCGCGCATGTTCCACGAGGTGAATCCCACGGCGATTCCCTGGAAGATTCTCTTCGGCGTGGCCGTCTACAGCTTTGCCATTGGGGCCGTGAAGGGTGTCCCCGTGCAATCCGACCCCGTGCCCTTCGTGGCGCTCACCGTTGTGCACCACGGCGTCGAGATCGTTCTTGCTGCAGCCATGCTGTGGTGGGTGCTCGTGCGCGGGCGGCTCATTAACTTCTCGGGGCTGTGGCGCGCCGTGCTGCTGTTCACGGCGGCGGCACTGTTCTTTCTGCCCGTGGCCGGCCCCGCGGCCGTGCCCTGGTTGCTTCTCGGCGCCGGTATCGCCCAAACCCTCGTGGTCATGCTGCTGTGGGCCATGCTCGCCGATGTGGCCCACCATTCCACGGCCTCGCCCCTCGTGATCTTCGCCTCGGGATGGCTCGCCTACTCGCTACCCTTGGCCCTGGGCGAGACGGCGGGCGTGCTCCTCGGGCAGTTGGAATCTCCTGCGATTGCCGTGACGGTGCTGGCCTATGTCGTCACGGTGACGGTGGTGCTAGCCTTGAACGACAGCGCCTTCGCGCAGCGGCGCATCTTCGCCGATCTGGACGTCGCCGCTCCGGTGCCTGCGGTCTTCGAAAGTTTGGATGCGGGCTGCGAGCGCCTCGGCGCCGAGTGTGGCCTCACGGTGCGCGAGGTGGAGGTGCTCCAGATGCTCGTGAAGGGCCGTTCCAAATCTTATATCGCCGAGACGCTGTTCATTTCCGAGAACACCGTGCGATCCCATTCGAAGCACATCTACCAGAAGCTCGGCGTTCACTCCAAGCAAGAGGTGCTCGACTTGCTCGGTCTTGGCGACTGAGATGCCGCCCCGCATCGTCCCCCCGGCCGCCACGGTGCGGCCTTTTTCTTCGGCAACGCTTTCAGGTTTTGCCCGTATTCTCAATGACCTGGGGAAACGTCCGTATCACCCCCTTCGTGTCATAGGGGTTCTCCGCGAAAACACACCGTTCGTGTACTAGTCCGCCCGCCGGGCCGGGCCCTAGGATGGCCTCATCGGCGGCGAGCAGACGGCTCAACCGCCCAAGGACATAGGGAGACCCGAGGAGGACACCATGAGCACTATGATTCAGAACCCCAACGAGATCGAGGCCTTCACGCGTCGTCAGCGCGCCCTCGCCCGTATCCATCGCAACATCGCGGAGAAGTTCCAGCTGAACCGCCGCCAGTTCATCAGCGGCAGCCTCGCCACTATGGCGCTCGCTGCGCTCGGTCTTTCCGGTTGCGCGCCGAAGACCCCGGCGGCCTCCACGGGCGATGCCGCGCCGGCCTTCACTCCCGGCACCTACGAGGCGACCGCTCAGGGCCGCAACGGCGAGATCAAAGTGTCGGTGACCTTCGAGGCCGACCGCATCGCCTCCATCGAGGCCGACCACATGGAGAGCCGCAACATCGGCGATGCCGCCGTGCGCCTTCTGACCGACAACTACCTGGACACCCAGAAGCTCTCCGTCGATACCGTGACCGGCGCCACCCTCACCTCCATGGCCTTCGCCACGGCCGTGGCCGAGTGCGCCGAGGCCGCGGGCGCCGACATGCGCGCCATCATGAAGGGCGACGCCTCCGTGAACGCTGCCGAGCCCATAACCGATGAGGCCGACGTGGTCGTCATCGGCTCTGGCGGCGCGGCTCTGGCCGCCGCCGTGACGGCCGCCGAGGCGGGCAAGTCCGTCGTCATGCTTGAGAAGATGGACATCTACGGTGGCAACACCAACGCCGGCGAGGGCACGTTGAACGCGCCGGACCCGGAGCGCCAGGAGCCCATGGGCATTGAGGACTCGCCGGACTTCTACTACACCCAGACCTTCGAGGGCGGCGACTCGGCGGGCGACCCGGCCCTCGTGCGCATCCTCGCCGACAACGCGCTGGACGCCGTGCACTGGATGGAAGACCACGGCCTTATCTACGAGAAGGAGGTCTTCACGGCCATCGGCGGCCTGTGGCAGCGCGGGCACGCGGTCGAGGTCGAGCGCAAGGGCGAGCAGGGCGGCAGCTACTACGTCTCCTGCCTGATGGACGCCGCCCAGGCCACGGGCAACTTCACCCTGTACACCGATGCGAAGATCGAAGAGCTCATCGTGGAAGGCGGCGCGGTCGTAGGCGTGCGCGGCACCCGTCCGTCCTCCGGCGAGGCCGTGGAAGTGCGCGGAAAGTCCGTGGTGCTCGCCACGGGCGGCTATTCCCGCAACGCGGAGCTCGCCATGCAGTACGACAAGCGCGTGACCGAATCGATGCCCTCCTCTAACGTGTGCTCCTCCACCGGCGACGGCCTGGCTTTGGCCGAGGCCGCCGGCGCGGGGCTGCGCAACATGGAACTCGTGCAGATTCACCCCTTGGGCGACCCGCAGAACGGCGGCGTGGCCACCTTCGTGGGCAACTGGCTGGGTGTGGAGGACTACGTGATGGTCAACGACGATGCCGTCCGCTTCGTCCGCGAGGACGAGCGCCGCGACACCATCGCCGATGCCATCCTGGAGCAGCCGAACGACGAGATGTGGCTTCTGGTGGATTCCACGAACATCAAGGACGACCGCTTGGAGGAGATCGCCGACTTGGTGGCGAAGGGCCACAGCTTCAAGGCCGACACTATCGAGGACTTGGCGACCCAGATCGGCGTGGATCCCTCGACGCTCGCCGAGACCATCGAGGGCTACAACGCCTGCGTGGCCGCCGGCAAGGACACGCAGATCGCGCCCGGCAAGGAGCTTCTGGGCGACGCGGTGTCCGATCCCTCCTTCTACGCCTCCAAGCGCATCCCGACCATCCACTACACCATGGGCGGCGTGTGCATCAGTCCCGAGGCGCAGGTGCTCACCGCTGCGGGCGAGGCCATTCCCGGCCTGTTCGCCGCTGGCGAGGTGACCGGCGGTGTGCAGGGGGCCAACCGTCTGGGCGGCAACTCCTACACCGATCTGATCGTATTCGGCCGCATCGCCGGCGCCTCGGCCGCCGCTGCCGCCTAAGATCCCTGCGCCCTCCTCTTTTGAGCCCCGCGACGTCCCCCTCCCTCCGTCGCGGGGCCCGCTGTCGTTCATCGGCGGTTTCTGTGGGTTTGGAAAGCGGCGCGATGATGAGGGCGCGCGGTGCGCTACACTTATGCGCTATGGTTAACCTTCCCTACATCATCTGCTCGGTGCTGAGCTTCATCCCGGCTCTCGTGCTTCACGAGGTTGCCCACGGCTATGCGGCCTACAAGCTGGGCGATCCCACGGCTAAGCGCTCCGGACGCCTTTCGCTGAACCCGCTCAAGCACATCGACCCCTTCGGCACGGTCATTCTGCCGCTTCTGCTCATGGTCATGGGCTGGCCGGTGTTCGGCTACGCGAAGCCCGTGCCCTACAATCCGCGCTACTTCAAGGATCCGCGCCGCGACGATGTCATTGTGGGTTTGGCCGGGCCTTCCGCCAACCTCGCCATGGCCGCGCTGGCCGCTGCGGTGGCGTGGGGCTGCTCGGGGCTCGTCAGCAACCCCACCTTCGCCAACAACGAGCTGTTCGCTTACTTCTACGTGATGTTCCTGCCCACGTTCGCTCTCATCAACCTGTACCTTATGTTCTTCAACCTGCTGCCCATCCCTCCTTTGGACGGCTCATCCATCTTCGCCATCCTGCTGCCGCCGAAGTACCTGCCGAAGTACTACCAGATCCAGCAGTACGCCTTCCCCGTGTTCATGATCGCCATCGTGGTGCTGCCCTACGTGTTCAACTTCAACCCGTTCTCGTGGTATCTGGGGGTCACGGCCGGCAATCTGTTCGATTTCATGTTCCCGCCGTTTTTCTCCTAAGAGACGGCGCCGCCCATGTCCTACAAAGTCCGCATCGACAGCTTCGAGGGCCCCTTCGACCTGCTGCTTTACCTCGTGAGCCGCCAGAAGGTGGATATCGGCGCTATCTCCATCACCGAGATCGCCGACCAGTACCTCGCCGAGGTGTCGCGCATGGAGACCCTCGATCTGGACGTGGCGAGCGACTTTTTGCTGGTGGCCTCTACGCTGCTCGAGATCAAGGCCCAAAGCCTCATCCCGCGCGAGCGCGACGAGCTTGACGACGACTTGGCGGAGCTCGCGCCCTCCGAGGCCCGCGATATGTTGGTCGAGCGCCTCATGGAATACAAGAAGTTCAAGAACGCCGCCGCGGTGCTCCACAACCGCTTCATCGCCGAGGGTCGCATGCACACGCGCCCCTTCGGCCCTGATGCCGACTTCCTCGGCCTCATGCCTGACTTCCTGGAAGGGGTGTCGCTGGACGCGCTGGCCTATCAGGCGGCCGCGGCCCTTGCGCGCCGTGAGGTGTTCCTGCTGGAAAGCGAGCACATTGCCGCCAAGCCCATTCCCGTGGAGGTGCACGTGCGCGCCATTCATCAGCGCATTCGCACGGCCAAGCACCTGCGTTTCTCGCAGCTTGTGGGCCCGGGCACCCCCAAGGATGTGGCGGTAGTGACGTTTCTGGCCATCCTCGAGCTGTACAAGCGCGTCATGGTGAGGCTCGAGCAGGACGAGCTGTTCGGCGATATCGCGATCGACTACATCGAGAATTCGGGCGATTTGCGTTTGGAAGGCGACGACGCCCTCACGTCGGTGGGGGAGGAGTAGAGGCACATGTTTCAAGGATTGCAGGAAGACCAGCTGGCGGGCGCCCTGGAGGCGATGCTCTTCGTGACCGACGAGCCCGTGGGTACCATCGCGCTTGCCGAGATGCTCGAGTGCGAGGTGGGCGCGGTGGAGGCGGCGCTCGTGCGGCTGCGGGATGATCTGGAGGCCCGCGGCTCCGGCATCCAGCTGCGCGAAGTGGCCGGCGGCTGGCGTTTGTTCACGCATCCGGCCTACCACGAGCTCATCGAGAAGTACGTGCTGTCCTGGGACACGCGCAAGCTTTCCGCGGCGGCCATGGAGACGCTGGCCATCGTGGCCTATACTCAGCCGGTGACCCGTGCCGGGGTGGCCTCGGTGCGCGGCGTGAACTCCGACAGCTCCATCAACTCGCTGGTGGAGAAGGGGCTCGTGCGCGAGGTGGGTGCAGAAGACGCGCCAGGTAACCCGGTGCTCTACGGCACGACCCGGGGCTTTCTGGAGAAGTTCGGTCTGCGCAGCCCTGCCGACCTGCCCGATTTGGCCGATTTCGCGCCCGATGCGGAGACGCGTCGGCTCATCACGGAGCGGTTGTCGGCCACGCGCAAGGACGCGGTTGTCTCCGACGAGCAGGCCCGCACCATGGCCCGCGCGCTCATGGGCGAGGACTTCGAGGCCGACGACGGCGAGGCCATGCTATCTGACGAGGAGCTGGCCCAGGGCACGGATGCGGCGGCCGGGGTACTCGTGGACGCCCTCGAGGAGGAGCGCGATGAGGACGGAAAGGGGGATGGTGGCGCTGATGCCGACGGCGACGTTGCCCATGCCGACACTTCTGGCGCCGACGCCATGTTCGCCCGCGCCATCGCCTCCACGCTTGGCGTCGTCGACAAGATCGACTTCGACTCCCTCGTCTTCGAGACCGACGACGAGTAAGTTCCGCGCGCCATGACCGAAATGCGGTTGCAGAAGTTTCTGGCGCGGGCCGGGGTGGCCTCGCGGCGCCATGCCGAGGAGCTGATCGCCGCCGGTCGCGTGACCGTGAACGGCGCGCGAGTGACCGAAATGGGCGTGAAGGTTAATCCGGCCGCGGACGCGGTGGCCGTGGACGGCGCACCCGTCGCGCTGCCCAAGGAAAACGCCACCTTCCTGCTGCACAAGCCCGCCGGCTACGTGACCACCATGAGCGATCCCCAGGGGCGCCCCACCGTGGCTGCGCTCATGGCCGACGAGCTGCTCGCCCATCCGGGGCTTTTCCCCGTGGGGCGGCTGGACACCGACACTACGGGGCTTCTGCTGTTCACCGACGACGGACAGCTGGGCCATGGCCTTCTGCACCCGCGCCGCCATGTGGAGAAGACGTATCTGGCCCTGGTGGAAGGGGTGCCCGACGCGGGCGACGTGCGGCGCTTGCGCGAAGGGGTTCTGCTGGATGACGGCCCCACGCTGCCGGCGGCCGTGCGCGTGCTCGAGGGCGCCGACGCCTGCCGGGCCGCGCAGCTTATCGGCGAGGGGGCCGGTGCCAGCGGCTACCGTCAGCGCCACGGGGGCAAGCGCGGCCGCGATGCGCTGGGCGCCAGGGGGTCTTACGTGGAAGTACGCCTGCGCGAGGGCCGCAACCGCCAAGTGCGCCGCATGCTGGACGCCGTGGGGCATCCGGTGATCGCCCTGCATCGCGAGGCCTTCGGCCCCCTTGCCCTGGGGAATCTGCCCCGGGGTGCCTCCCGTCCGCTCGCGGAAGCGGAAGTGGCGCGCCTCAAGGAGCTTGCGTCCTAGCTCGGGCGCCGACGAGGGCTTGGTTTGGTCCATGTTCCGGCGTCTGCGAATATCTGAGCCGATCCGCGTTCCGGCGCGGTCTGCGACGCGCGCCGACGCCGGCCCCTTGTCGGAACGCGGGTCGCAGCCGGCTCCCTTATAGATCGCAAGAATGGCGGTATCGGCAAATCTGATCGAAATCACCAACATTTTGGGATGCTGCGCCGGCGCCAGCGCTTATAATACGCGCCAGTGAAGGATACCGTTGCACCCGGGAGGGCCCGGGGCGACAGGATCGAAAGGAAGTAACCATGAGTGTTACCGTATCGACGTTTCTCAAAATGAAGGCCGAGGGCAAGAAGATCTCGATGATCACCGCCTACGACTACACCACGGCACGGCTCGTGGACGAGTCCGGCATTGATTCCATCCTCGTCGGCGACTCGCTCGGCAACGTCATGCTCGGTCTGGGCGACACTGTGTCGGTGACGATGGAGGACATGATCCACCACGGGGCCGCTGTGGCCCGCGGCACGAAGAACGCACTCGTCGTCGTCGATATGCCCTTCATGTCGTATCAGTCCAGCGTCTACGACGCGGTGGTGAACGCCGGCCGCCTCATGAAGGAGGCGCGCGCCAACGCCGTGAAGCTGGAAGGCGGTGTGGAAGTGGCGGACCGCATCCGTGCCATCGTCGACTGCCAGATCCCCGTGTGCGCCCATATCGGCCTTACGCCCCAGGGCATCAACGCGCTGGGCGGCTTCAAGGTGCAGGGCAAGACGGCCGATTCGGCCCGCAAGCTGCTGGAAGACGCCCACGCGGTGGAAGAGGCCGGCGCCTTCGCCGTGGTCCTCGAGGCCATTCCCGCCGAGCTTGCCGAGCGCGTGTCGGCGGAGCTGACCATCCCCACCATCGGCATCGGCGCCGGCGCGGGCTGCGACGGCCAGGTGCTCGTGAACCAGGACATGCTCGGCATGTTCCACGACTTCACGCCGAAGTTCGTGCGGCGCTTCGCCGAGGTGGGCGATGTGATGCTGGACGCCTACCGCGCCTACGACGCCGCCGTGAAAGATGGCACCTTCCCTGCCGCCGAGCACACCTACGCCGCCCCCGCGGGCGTGCTGGAAACCCTCTAGGAGGCCGGCCATGGAGATCATTCGCACCGTCGCGGACATGAAGGCCCGGGCGGCCGCCTGGAAGGCCGAGGGGCTCTCCATCGGGCTTGTGCCCACCATGGGGTCGCTGCACGAGGGCCACGAGAGCCTCATGGACGCCGCCCGCGCGGCGAGCGACCGAGTCGTCGTCTCGGTATTCGTCAACCCCATCCAGTTCGGGCCGGGCGAGGACTACGAGGCCTACCCGCGCGATCTCGAGCGCGATGCGCGCATCTGCGAGCGCCACGGCGTCGACGTCGTCTTCCACCCGGAAGTGGACGACATGTACGCCCCGGCCCACAACACCTTCGTGGTTATGGAGACGCTTACCGACTCGCTGTGCGGCGCCTCGCGCCCGGGGCACTTCCGCGGCGTGTGCACGGTGGTCACGAAGCTCTTCAACATCGTGCAGCCGCACCGCGCCTTCTTCGGCCAGAAGGACGCCCAGCAGCTCGCCATCATCAAGCGCATGGTGGCCGACCTGAACATGAACGTGACCGTCGTCGGCTGCCCCATCGTGCGCGAGGCCGACGGTTTGGCCAAAAGCTCGCGCAACGCCTACCTGAGCGCGGAGGAGCGCCAGGCGGCCCTCGTGCTGTCGCGGGCCGTCTTCGCCGGGAAGGAGGCCGTGGAAGCGGGGGAGCGCGACGCGGCGGTGCTCAAGGCACTCATGAGCGGCATCATCGAGGCCGAGCCGCTGGCCCGCATCGATTACGTGGAAGTCGTCGACGGGGCGACCATGCAGCCGACCGACGCCATCGGCGCCATGGCGCTTATAGCCATGGCCGTCTACATCGGGAACACGCGCCTCATCGACAACTTCATCTTCGAGGAAGGGAACTAGCTCCATGCTGCTGAACGTTCTGAAGGGGAAGATCCATCGCGCCCGGGTGGTGCAGGCCGAGCTCGATTACGTCGGCTCCATCACCGTGGATGCGGCCCTGGCCGAGGCCGCGGGCATCCTGGAGTACGAGAAGGTGCAGGTCGTCGACATCGACAACGGCAACCGCTTCGAGACCTACGTCATCGCCGGCGAGCCGGGCAGCGGCATGATCTGTGTGAACGGCGCGGCAGCCCACTGCGTGGAGCCGGGGCACAAGGTCATCATCATGTGCTATGCGCAGATGACTCCCGAGGAGTTCGCCGATCCCGACAACGCCCCGCGCGTGGTGTTTGTGGATGACGACAACCGCATCGCCCGCGTCACCCGCTACGAGAAACACGGGCGTTTGGAAGATATGCAGTAGCGACTCCTCGGGGGGCGGGACCACGGGGCACCTTGATTCGCTCAGACGGTCCTCGATGGTATCGAAGGCCCAAGGTCGCCTTTTCCCTGCGTCGTTGCGCCTTCGATACCATCTGCGGAACTCGCTCGGTCAAGGCGCCCCGTGTTCCCGCTGCGCATTGCCATCGTTGAATAGCAAGGAGGCTCTTATGAAGCCTATTGAAAATGTCGCCATTGTCGGGTTCGGGTCGCTGGGGGCCATGTATGCCGGCTGCTTCGGGGCCGCCATGGGGCCCGAGCGCGTTTTCGTGGTCGCCGATACGGCCCGCACCGAGCGCTATCGCGCCGAGGCCGCCACGTTCAACGGCGAGCCCATCCGCGTCACCTATCTGACCTACGATGAGGCTGCCGAGCGCGCCGCGGAGGAACCCTTCGATGTCGTCTTGTACGCCGTGAAGTACGGCGCGCTGCCCGAGGCCATCGAGCAGTCGGCGCCGCTCGTCGGCCCCGATACCGCCATCATCTCGGTGCTCAACGGCGTCACGAGCGAGGAAGTGCTCGCCGAGCGCTTCGGGTGGGATCGCGTCCTTTTGTGCGTCGCCCAGCAGATGGACTCCCGCAAGGTGGGCGCCACGGTGACCGCCGGCTGCGTGGGCGTGATGGCCCTGGGCGTCCACGATGCCCAGGACGCGGCCCAGCGGGCGAACCTCGAGCGCGTCGCGGAATGGCTCACCGCCATCGACCAGCCCTTCATCACGCCGGATGACATCCGGCACCAGCTGTGGGGCAAGCTCATCTGCAATGTGGGGGTGAACCAGGCCTGCGCCGTCTACGACTGCTGCTTTAACGGCATCCACGTCCCCGGCGAGGCGCGCGAGGCCATGATCGCCGCCATGGGGGAGGTGGCCGCCGTGGGCCGGGCCTGCGGCATCGCGCTCACCGACGATGATGTGGCCTACTGGCTCGACATCATCGACCACTTGAACCCGGAGGGTCTGCCGAGCCTGCGCCAGGACGTGCTGGCGCGCCGTCCCACGGAGGTGGAGCTCTTCTCGGGCACCATCAACCGCCTGGGCGCGGCCCATGGCATCCCCACGCCGCAAAACGAGCGCTTCTACGCCGCCATCAAGGAACTCGAAAGCTCCTTCTCGTAGGGGCGAACCTCGATTCGCCCTCGTCAAGCACGTTAATCTCGCCTGAGAGGGGCGACCAAGGTCGCCCCCTACGAATTCAGCCTGCGGGTATCCCCCGGCCCTTTCAAGTTCACCGTCGAGTTACGTTCTCGTGACCGCTTGTTTTCAGTGATAAACTGACGCAGGAATAACAAGCATGCACAAGGACGGCTTTTGGAGCGCAGAAAGTACATCGCCATCGTATCGGCCGCGGCGGTCGTCATTGTCGTCGCGGTCTGCGTCTACCTGGCCCAACTCTCCGCGACGGTCGCCGGCAACCTCATGACCTCCGTGGACGAGATATCCCGCCACGACGTGGAGACCATCGAGGGCACGCTGAACAATTGCTACGCGCGCCTGGGCGCGGTGGCCGACCGCCTCGAGGTCTACGACGTGCAGACGGTGCACGAGGCTCAGGAGCAGCTGAACCTGGAGGCGGCCTCGTCGGCCATGTTCAACGCGGTCTATCTCATGGAAGCCGACGGCACGCTCTACAGCAGCTCGTACGTGCGCCTCGGTGCCGACGAGCACGCCTACGACGAGCTCATGGAAGACGGGCGGGAGCACTTCGCCATGCTCTACGACGACGAGAACGGCCGGCTGGAAACCACCAAGGAGTCCCTCATCTTCGGCATCCGTCTGCCCGATACGGAAATCGGCGGGCGAACCTTCGTGGCCATGCTCGCCCGCAGCGACTTGTCCACCATCTCCAGCCAGCTGGTCATCGAGAGCTTCGACGGTCAGGGCGTCTCCTCGGTCGTGAACGCGCGGGGCTATTACATCGTGAGCGCCAGCCCTGCCACCGATCTGGCCGGGCGCGACAACTTCTACGACACGCTCGAGGCCGGCCGCATCGACGACGGCGTCACGGTGGAGGACATCCGCCGCAACATCGCCGCGGGCGAGAGCTTCGTCATCAATTGCACGACGAGCGCCGGCGAGGATCTCGTCATGTCCTTCGCGCCGGTCGCAGGTACCGAGTGGTCGTTCATCATGACGGTTCCGACGGAGGTGTTCAGCCAGCGCTTCGCCCCCTTTATCGCCATGACGGTGGGCATGCTCGGGGCCATGGTGGCGGTCATCTCCATCATGCTGGCGGTCATCTACCGGTTCATGAGGCAGTCGATCCAGGCTCGGGCCGAGGCCGTCGCGCGCACGGAGTTCCTTTCGAACATGAGCCACGAGATCCGCACGCCCTTAAACGGCATCATCGGCCTGAACCATCTGATGGAGCGGCACGTGGACGACGCCACCGCCATGCGCGACTACGTGAATCGGCTCGGCAAGGCCGCCCAGTACCTGCTATCGCTCGTGAACGACATCCTGGACATGTCGAAGCTGCAGGCCGGCAAGGTCGATTTGACGAGCGAGCCCTTCGACGTGAACGCGCTGGTCGACAATGTCTGCGAGATGCAGCGCGGGCCCATGGCTGACCGCGGGATCCGCTTCGAGCTGTCGCGCACGGTCGAGCACCCGTGGCTTCGAGGCGACGAGGTGCGCCTGTCGCAGGTTCTCATGAACATCCTGTCGAATGCGGTGAAGTTCACGCCCGAGGACGGCCGCATCACCATGAAGGTGCACGAGGCGGTGTACGCGTCGGGGAATGAGGCCGTGCTCACGGTGTCGATCGCCGATACCGGCTGCGGCATGACCAAGGAGTTCGCCGAGCACGTCTTCGACGCCTTCACGCAAGAGCGTAACCGCAACAGCGATTCCCAGAAGGGCACGGGGCTGGGCATGTCCATCAGCTACCTGCTCATGACGCAGATGGGCGGCTCCATCACGGTGGAAAGCGAGCCGGGGTGTGGTTCCTGCTTCACCGTCATCGTGACGCTTCCTACTGTCGCGAATGGTGATGAGCTGACGCCTGCCCAGGCGCCCTCGTTGATTTCGTCGAGCGTAGAAAGCGCGGAAGGCGTGGGAGGCTCAGAACGCGCGGAAGGGGCGGAGGGCGAAACCGCCGAAACCGCCGAAACCGTCGAAGCCCCCGGGGCCCCCGGAGCCGTTCGGGCCGTCTCCTCGCCGTCTGGTGTCGAAGCCGCTCGGGCGCCCGTCGAGATCCTCGTGGCCGAGGACAACGAGCTGAACGCCGACATCATCTCGTCCATCCTCACCGAGGAGGGCTTCTCCATCACCGTGGCCGAAAACGGCGAGGAGGCCGTGCGCCTGTTCTCCGAATCGCCGGCGGGGCATTTCGCGGCCATCCTCATGGACGCCCAGATGCCGGTCATGGACGGCTACGAGGCCTCTCGCGCGATCCGCGATCTGAAGCGAGCCGATGCCAAGACGGTGCGCATCTTCGCCTGCACGGCCTCCACGTTCGCCGAAGATCGCAATCGCGCTTTGGCATCGGGCATGGACGACTTCCTCAGCAAGCCTTTGAACGTGACGGTCATGCTGCAAAAGCTTGAGGCCGTTCGGAAGGGCGGTGCCTCATGAGTAGCGAGAGCCGCAGAAGGCATCGCAGGATGATCGAGCCGGCATTGTCGCCGACGCAAAGCGTCGCGCCGCCGATCCCTCGTCGCGGCATGACCCGCCGCGCCTTCTGCGCGGGAGCGGCCTTCCTCGCGGCCGCGGGGGCGCTGCCCCTTGCCGGTTGCAGCAGCCTGCCCTTCACGGGTGCCGCGCCCGTTCGTCTGGTGATCAAGGTGCCCCGCACGGGCCACGATGTCGTCTTCGACGACTCCATCAGCCAGGTGGAGATGGTCATCCAGGGCATGGCCGACGAGTTCCAGCGCACCTACGCGCGCCCCGTCGATGTCGAGGTCATCGTTTTCGAGCAGAACCAGTACGACGAGGCCGTCGAGGGGTCGTTCGATACGGACAAGTCACCGGACGTGCTTTACGGCGACTACTTCAACATCTCCACCTACATTCGCACCGGGCGCGTCGTGCCGTTGGACGATGTCGCCACTCCGGCTATCCGCGACGACCTCTTCGACGATCTGTGGAACATGGGCGTGGTGGAGGGCCACGCGTATATGATGCCCTATCTGGCGCGCCAGAACGTGCTCGCCTACAACAAGGAGATGTTCCGCAACGCGGGGCTTGGGGAGTTCATCGCCGAAGGGGAAATCACCGCCTGGTCGTTGAGCGAGTGGACGCGCATCTTGGACGCGCTTTCCGCCTCGCTTCCCGAGGGAAGCTTCCCGATGATGATGTACGCGGGCAGTTCCCAAGGCGACACCCATATCGTGACGCTTCTGCGCTCCGCCGGATCTAGCATCTATGACGAGACGGGCCATTTCAACCTTTCGGCGCCCGAGGGCGTGGCGGCGCTTCGGTGGATTCAGGACGGCGTGGGGCGTGGCTGGTTTCCGCCGCACGCGGAGAATTTGGAAATCGAGGATTGCTCCAGCCTGTTTCGCCAAGGTCAGCTGGCTATCTACATGGTGAACAACGCCTCCATCACCCGCTATGGCGACACGGTGGGGCTCGTGAACTTCCCGGGGCCCGATGCGGACGGCAGCGCCACCGCCTTCGCCTCGGGCTTTCAGGTTTTCGACAACGGCGACGCCGAGAAGCTGCAGGTGGCGAAGGATTTCCTTTCCTATGTGTACACCGATGAGCGCTGGCTCGACTATGCGGCGGGCGCGATACCGGCGAGCAAGCGCGTGTCCGATCGCTATGGCGCCGATATCCCCTCCTACGATCTGTTCCGCGCCAATGCCGATAACGTATGGGATTTCACGGGCGGCAGCCCCGACACCCAGACGGTGCGCGATGTCTTCTACACCGGCATCCACGACCTGCTCATGGGCAAGACGACTCCCGAGGAGTGCGCCGCCTTCTTGGACGAGCGCTGCAACGCCGCCATCGACGAAGGCTGGGCCAAAAGCCAACTGCACGAGTAGGAGTGCGCTTCAGTCAAACTGGCAACCATGGTAACGGCCATTGTAGGGCTGATCAGGGAATTGCTCAGAAAGAGGAAAGAGCCGCCCTCAGCCGAGTAGCTAAAGGCGACCCTCCAACCACGAAATACTAGTCAATTCGTGGAGCGGTCGCCGTAGCAGCGGCAACCGCCTTCTCCTGCATTGTAGCACGGTGCGGGAGATTTGCGCCGAACATTTTCCGAACGATCCCAGGAGGGTTAATGACGAACAAGGCTGGTAGAACGGTTCGCAAGCAAAACCCCGAGCCCGTTATTCCGAAAGAACCGCCATTGGACGTGCGGTGCCTGTGTCCGAAATGCTCCAATCTCTTTAGCCCCGAAGAGATTGGAGGCGCGTATCTTAATCGGCTCTGCCCGTCCTGCGGAACTGCTCTGTCCGAAACAGCCTACGACGAACGGGCGCGCGCCATCTGCGAATCGCTCGATGAGATCGAAGCGAGGCTCCTTCTGGAGAAGAAGGAGGCGGAAAAATGGAAGGAACGGCGCAATGGCAAGCTGTTTGACTGGGTTGCTCCTCTGAAGCGCTACGCGGATCGGAAGCTGCGGGCGATTGAAGAGACGCTGGGCGATATCCGCGCTGACAAGTTAGATTCTTGGCGAGACCTTGGTGCCCTTGCTCTGTCGCGCTACTATACGGGGGAATGGTACCTGCGCACCGGCTTTCCGCTCGAGCGCACAGTGATCGATCCTTTCAAGCTCGTTCCCGAGTACTCGGCAGCAGGAGCATGGCGTCTTCCCGCAGGGTATGGCGATGTGGCGGGCATGACGGCCGAGTTCGAGGTGTTCCAGAAGGTGCTCGAGAAGGTGCGCGACGTTTCCTCGCCGCTTTACCAGGCTCAGCTTCTGCCCAACTTGTACTTCCCGCGCGAACCGTCGAACCGAGGGGAACGGGCTCTTTGGGATCAGGTGGATCTTATCGTGGCAACGCGTCAGGCGGCGTTCGTGCTGGAAGTGAAAAGCCGCAAGGGGGTGAGCGTGACGGCTTTCAAGCCTTTTGAGGCTGTGGGCATCAACGACGCCGAAGAAACCGCTGCCCTAACTCAGAATTCTCGTCATGCCGTGGCTTTTGCGGACATCTGCCCAAAGTATCCTTTCGAGAGCGTGTATGAGCAGTTGGTATTCACTCGGCTTGACTCGTTCGAGACTGATGAGGCGGGGTTCGTTGACAACGTCAACGTGAGCGTCGCGGAATGCGGGAACTACAGCATGATGCATGCATCCGGGTGTGATGCTCGCTCTTTTGTCGATGCGATAGAGGCCGAGTGCGAAAAGCTGCCGCCCATCATGGACCAGCAGCAGCTCGATCGTCTCGGAGAAACCCTCGTGACCACCTATGGCGACCTCAACCAAAAACGAGGCCGTCTGCACGTCCAGCGCATCAAGAACATGCGGTAAAACAACTTGTTTCTTTCCGATCGAAAAGTGTTGCGGCAAACGATGTTGCGGACGGACAGCCCTCGGCTTCCTTGGCGCGGCGTGGTGCGTGAGGAGAACTTGGATTAACGAGCTTCGGATGAGAGTTTTGGGTGCGGCGCCGGTCTCTGCGAGAGGAAGAGCTGAGGTGGTGCGATTTCGGGAAACATGTCTATCTGTCCCGCAATCAGGACACGTAGACGAAATTTCTCGGGTAGTATTGCGAAGAAAGCGCCAGTGGAGAAAGGAGCGATCGTGTCTGATGGCGGTTTGCCCGGTTTCGGAGGATCTCAGGGGCCTGGGGCAATCATTCGGATTTCGGCTTCGGCAGTGGAGGCTTCACGGATCTCTCCAGCCCTCTGATGCACGGTGCCGTGCACGGCACCGGCGGCGGTGAAGTCGGCACTCGGTCGTCCAAAGCGCGGCATGGGGGATCCGATGGAGAGGATGCCGGAAAAGAGAGGGGAGCGTGGCTGACCGTGAGCTCCGGCACCTTCACGGCGGTGATGATCGTGTTCGGGTGGCTTATCTTGGGCGCAATTATTCTCGTAGTGGTCGGCGCCCTCATTGCTTACGATCTTCTAGGGCCGGCGCTGGCGGTTCTCTTTCTAGCGGGTATCGTGGCGCTGGGCCGTTTCCTGGGATGATCAATAGGTTCTTATTCGTTCTCGCGATCGTTGAGATGATCGATCCGCTGTTAAGGGCCAGAAAGCGAAGTAGCTGCCCCCTATAACGCGGAAAACTGCTACTTCATCAAGCTAAAACTAAAACTCAAGGCAGCTGCCGTTTTGGGCCGCATTCGCAAGCGTTTCGCGCTGTGATAAGCCACGGTGTGCTCGCTTCCATGGTAAGCTTTGTTGCGCAACAAAATCCCGCTTCTCGAATGAGAACATGTTCATCACGCAATGCAATTGTCTCTGCTTGAATATTTACAGTTGACAGCAAAGTTTAATTAGGAGAGCATGAATGCGTTCTGTTGACAAAGTGCCTACGAGCACGAAGGGGCGAAAACAGGACGATTGCGCGAAAAGAGGAGTTTGGCGAAAAAGCCTTCTTCTTTCAGAAGCGTGCATGGTCGGCAGATGCTCAAACTAAAGGAGGCATAGCCATGGAGAAGGAAGACATTTCCAGACTCACAGGAGAAGCGAGGACGGTGTTTTACCGCTCGCGTTTCGAGGTGGTGCCGGACAGGGCGTCCGATCCCGAGATATGGCCCCAAATCATCCGTGCAATACAAAACTGGCTGGAGGACAAGGAGGAGCAGCTTCAAGGGGATCGCAAAGGCAATCTCCTGGAAACGCTTACGTCCGATGTGGAGAGGTATTCGGATCACTTTCCGAATACGAATCAAGCTTGTTACCTATCTCATAGTCTTGCCCTGGGCAATTTGGAATGCGCATGCAGCATGTCAAGACTGACAACGCGTTCTTTAGTGGGGTCAGGATCCGAATATGCGCCGCAGTATTGGGCGCTCGAATACGTTGAGCAGGATAGCAGGAATTGGTATCGGAAATGGTGCACAAATATTGGTGTAACGGCCTCCGACAACGGCGCTTATATAGTTAACGTACGCGTGTCTTTCGCCGATGATCCAACCTTCTTGGTGGAAACACCCCGGATACCTCCCAGGAATACGCCGCGCCTCATTCACGAGATGCTCGATATTAAGGGCTGTAGAACCGTTTCGAATGGCATTGACTTGGCGACGGAGCCCATAGCTTTGACAACTGACAATTTCGAGAAGTTCACCTCCTATCTTGTTGACGACAAGCGAACAGTGCCTTTCGTGGTGATTTCCGCAACAAACTCCGAAGATGGCTCTCCGCGCTTCCTCATGGATCCTGGACAGCTTGCCAAAAAGCTGCGGGGTACAGCGATTGTCTTCACGCTGGATAAGTCCGATTACCATCTTCGGCAGATGTGCTTCAGAACGTTTGTGCAGGGCGAGCCTTCATATAAGTACGGAATCGCTAACGGCTCTATGCGAGTGTTCTTCTCGGGAGTGAACCTCGATGACGAGCAAGGTGTGAGGCGACACCACTTTTACACCAAAGACAAGCTGGAGCAAAGCGATGCAAGAGCCATCGCTAATGATGTTTGCGGAGCTCTTACTCGCACGTACAGTAAAAGAGCTGACGAAGTCCTCGATCTCTCGTCGGTATCCGCGCAGCGCGACCGGCTCCGGCGAGAAGAGCTCAGCAACAAGGTCAAGGCACTCGAAGCTGACATTGCCAGCATGGGGAAAGCAAAGGTTGATGTTTCCGATGTTCACCAGGAGCAGGAACTGAAGGACGTCATCGACAAGCAGCAGAAGCAAATTGAGCAAATGGTGGAGATGGAAGACACCTACAAGGAATACATCGACCTTCTTGAAAGGCAGTCCAAGAAAACGGAATCAAGCACCTCTGAATTGGAAGATCGTCTCAACGAGGCGAGCGAGAAGATGGAACAGCAAAGAAGCCAGTTGAAGGCCAGCGACTACAGAAACGGCGAACTGCAAAAGCGCCTAAATTCTATCGAAGAGACTTTGCACGCCGCCAAGGAGCAGGCCCAAGTTTTGAATACCTTGGAGGCGTTTCCTTCTGATCCACTAGAGGCCTTGCAGCTTGCGCAAAAAGTATACCCGGATAAACTGCTCTTTCTACCTGAAGCGATCGAGTCGGCCCGAACGTTCGCTTCTGGCGAGGCGAACGATGTATTCAACGTCCTTCGAACAATGGCGGTCAACCTTTGGCCCCTGTATTTCGAAAGCCACGACGAGGAGGGCGCGATCGATTCAAGATACCAAGCCGAAAGTGGCTACGAGCTGGCCTTCCACGAGTCAAGCATGACCAACAATAACGCCTCTTTGAAGAAGCTGCGCGAGCGATCCTACGATGGGAGAACAGTCGACATTACTCCTCATGTCAAGGGGAAATGTGGCAAGCGTGACTCGAAGTTCCGGGTGCATTTCTGTGTCGACAATGAAAAGAAGCTTCTCGTGATCGGTCATTGCGGCGCCCATCTTGAAACGGCAGGAACTCGAAAAGTGCGATAATGCACTTCGACGCAGGATGATAAAGGAAAGGGAGCAGATGATAACGGGCGAGCTGAGAAACAGAATCGATGGTATGTGGGACATCTTTTGGTCAAGCGGTATGACCAATCCCCTTACGGTGATTGAGCAAGTTACCTATCTCATGTTCATCAAGATTCTCGACGACAACGAGTTGCGCAAAGAGTCGAACGCGGCGCTCTTCGACATTCCTGTAGCAAACCCGGTCTTCGACGACGCGCATCAGAACTGCCGCTGGAGTGTGTTTCGAAACTATGAGCCCCAGGCAATGCTCGACAACATGAATCAAAACGTCTTCCCGTTCATCAAAAATGAGCTGCATGCGGGCAAGGATACGGCTTTTTCCCGCTACATGAAGGATGCGATCTTCCTCATTCCGCAGCCGCGAACTTTAGTCAAGGTCGTGGACATGCTTGACGAGCTTGACTTGAACAACAAGGACATCATGGGCGACGTCTACGAGTACTTGCTCTCGAAGATTGCCCAAAGCGGACAGAACGGCCAGTTCCGAACGCCGCGTCATATCATCAACATGATGGTTCAGCTCATGAATCCAACGCTGGAGGATGTCATATGCGATCCCGCCATGGGAAGCGCTGGCTTTATCTGTGCTGCGGCTCAGTACGTCAAGGACAATAACGAGAGCGAACTGATGAACTCGGAGAATCAGGAGCGTTTCTCGAAAACGATGTTCTCCGGTTTTGACACCGACCAGACCATGCTGCGTATCGGCGCTATGAACATGATGCTGCATGGCGTGGAGGCCCCGAACATCCAGTACCAGGACTCCCTCTCGGAGGACAACACCGTTCGTGATGCTTACACTCTCATAATGGCAAACCCTCCGTTCAAAGGCAGTCTCGACAAAGAGACGATCTCGAAGGATTTGCTGGCCTTAGTTTCCACAACCAAGACTGAGCTGCTTTTTCTGGCCCTGTTCCTCAAGTCCCTTCGCGTCGGCGGCCGTTGTGCGTCTATCGTTCCTGATGGTGTGCTATTCGGGTCGTCAAGGGCTCACAAAGCCATTCGTAAAGAGTTGATCGATAACAACCGCCTGGAGGCTGTCATCTCGATTCCTTCGGGGGTCTTCAAGCCCTACGCAGGTGTTTCTACCGCTGTGCTTATCTTCACCAAAACGGGAACAGGCGGAACCGATGAGGTATGGTTCTATGACATGGAGGCCGATGGCTACAGCCTAGACGATAAGCGTTCCCCTGTTGAGCAGAACGACATTCCCGACATCGTTGAGCGGTTTCACAACCTCAAGGACGAAGCGGCTCGCGCGCGCACCGAGAAGAGCTTCATGGTGCCTGCACAGGAAATCGTTGACAATGATTACGATCTTTCCATTAATAAGTACAAAGAAATAGTATATGAAAAAGTTGAATATCCGCCCACGAGCGAGCTTATTGCGGACATCAAACGTCTGAACGAGGAGATAGCCGCCGGAATAGCAGAACTCGAGGTGATGCTGTAATGGGTGCCGAGAACAGCAATCAGACCGATAAACCCCGATTTGTCGGAAGTCAGGTGAAACTGGAAAAGCTATGCTCCAAGGGCAAATCATCACTGCGCCAGAAAGATCTTCTGAATGACGGCCCTTATCCCGTCTACGGGGCATCTGGCGTTATTGGAACAATGAGCACATACCAAAACGATGCTCCTTGCGTTTGCGTCGTCAAAGACGGTGCCGGCGTAGGGCACGCCATGAAATGCAGAGCACGCTCATCGGTTCTTGGAACTATGCAAGCTTTGGTTCCAAGCGAGGGCATTAATTGCGACTATCTTCTTCACCTTGTCCGTTCGCTAAAGCTTGGCGAAGGATTTACCGGCTCAACCATTCCGCATATTTACTTTAGAGATTATGGGAAACGATTGGTGCCCGTCTTCCCCTACGAGCAGCAAATTGCGATTGCTTCAATGCTCAATGGGATCGAAGCACTTGTGGATCAGCGGGAACTTATGCTTAGAAAGTGCGACTCGCTTGTCAAATCCCGGTTTGTCGAGATGTTTGGAGCATTTGACCTGAGCCTGCAAAAAAGCGCGTGGTATCCCATCAAGCAACTCGGACAAGTTGTATCCGGCGCAACGCCCAAGACGAGTATCGGCAAATACTGGGACGGAGGCATAAAATGGATTACACCCGCAGAGCTGAGCGACATGTCTGGATGGGTTTATGATTCAACTCGACATATCACCGAGGAAGGTTTGAACAGTTGTGGAGCTCGCATGATGCCCGTTGGCACCGTGATTCTCAGTTCGAGAGCGCCCATTGGCAAAATGGCTCTTCTTGGAGACTCAATGTGTTGTAACCAAGGATTTAAAAACATTGTTTGTGGTGATCGTATTATTCCCGAGTACCTATATTACCTGCTTGGATTCAATGCGGCATACTTGAACTCGTTGGGTCGAGGGGCAACCTTCAAAGAATTATCCAAAAGATCCGTTGAGGAGATCAAGATACCAGTTCCCCCAATTAAAGCTCAGGGAGAATTCGTTGCCTTCACTCAGCAGGTTGACAAATTGCGATTTGCTGGAAATCATGAGATAAACTTTCGATGCGAACGCTTCACGTTGTCCTGATCAACCATGGCATAACAAAGCGTTGTATCTATTTTGCTATGCCCCAGCAACACTTGCACCTGCTCAATCGGCATTCCTTTATCTATCGCCTTTGTCGCCAAGGTTCTCCTGAATTTATGCGGATGAACATGCTTTAGTCCAGCCCCGTCACCAAGTTTTCGCAACCGTGCCTCTACCCCACTAATCCCCAGACGCTTGAAAGGTTTGTGCAGCGACACAAAGAGTGCTGGCGAATCGTCGAGGCGACAATCGAGATACGACAGCAAATGCATCTTCGCCCGAGCGTCGAAATAAACCCGCCGCTCCTTATCGCCCTTGCCATAAACAACGCACTCCCTTGCATCGAAGTCAATGTCACTGCGATCAAGCCGAACTAGCTCACCAACCCTGATACCCGTTGAGGATAGGAGATCGACAATCGCCAAATCGCGCATCTCCTCGCAGCTATCGCGCAGCGCTTCCAGAGTTTCATCTGAATACACAGGCTTTAACACGCGAGGCGTCCTGATCTTTTTGATTTTGCGAACAGGGCTCTTGTAGATGTAATCCTCCTCTTCAAGCCACGAGAAGAAGCTCGATATAACACGCCTCACATTGTCAACAGTAACTCTCCCGACTCGACCGTCTCCGGAATAATCAGCCAAGTAATCACGAATATCATCACTTGTCATATCATGCGCAGCCTTGAAAACCTTCGCAGAAAATTTTGAGAGCGTGCTCGAGTAATACCGCAACGAGCGCTCCGAGCAACCCTCGAGTCGCTTTGCGGAAAGGAATAGCTCAATGTACTCTTCGGTTGTATGCTGCGAATGTGCGCTCTTACCCTCGCCGATTAAGCACGCTACCAGCACCGCATGCAATTCATCCGCCTGATCACTCGTAAGCACAGGAGCCATCAACCGATCCACCCGTTCAATAACATCCCTCATAAAAAGCACCTCTCTTCTACGATCATAATTAGAAGAAAGGCATCTTCAGCATCGATCATTTTCGCCAAAAGGACTTCTTACTATTGAGGCGATCCTGAACCATGCGCGGATCTAAGCCAAAGGAAGGAAATCATCCTCTCCTGCCGATAACACAATTCCGAAAGATTCACGCCAGCGCAAGATGCCTAAATTGTCTGATTTTCGACCAGCCGCCACTTGTTGTCTCTGTAGATAATTCTTCTATCTTTTTTAAGCCTAGCCACAGCAGCTTTCCAGCCGTTTTCTCCAATTTCATGAGGAACAATGATTTCCTTCTTCGTCTTGGGCCCTTCTCCTAGCTCATCAAGTATTAATTGATCAATGTCCACCCTTTCCGGCGGATTATTCAATACCGTATCAACAATTGAAACTAGGGAGCTTATTTTGATTATGCCTCTAGCGGTAAGATTAAACACTGTTTGTTTTTTCGCAAACGAACCATCTTCGAAAATAAAAGCCTTAGCTCCATCCGATCTAGTCACAAACGCAAAGCGACCGTGTGCAATGCTATTCCTTATATGGTAGAACAGACTCATATATGTATTTGAGTTGCCCTTGTAACTTGCCTGGGTATAAATGGCGATTTCTCTATCTGGACATTGATAGAAATCGTCCTCTAGATCATTAGCTTTTGCCAAGCCCTCTAAATTACTCAGTTTGTCCTTGATCAGGATATTAGCATCACCGTTAAACACCACAGAATCCAAGTATGCCTTCATAGACCTATCAGAGAGTTTTTCGCCAATCCCCCACTCAACCTCAATCGACCTCCTTCTATGGCTCAGAAAACGGCACGGCGACTGCAGCAGGAAAAAATCGACGAGATGATATAGTGTAGCTTGCTCATCGGCAGAATCGGGCAACTGATTCTCAAGCCAACTTGGATTAATTTCGCCTTTCCAGGCCATGAATTTGCTCCTACCGTAATCAAGAATTTGTATTTATCCGAAATACTCCTGCATCAGGGAGGCTTTGAGCGTTTCTAGCTTCTTGATCTGTTCTTGTATGGCAAATCGCAATTTGTCGACTTGGGCGACACAGGTGGCAAACTCTTGTTGGAGGGATAAGGGAGGTAGGGGAATCTGTAGTGGGTTGAGATCCTTGTTGTTAATTTGAGGAACTGCCGAACCGTTTGCGATATCCGCCAAATCAAATGAATCGAACCATGCGAGCAAATAGCGGGTGCCGAGTTTCTTTCCGGGGATCACAGACATTAGGTTCAAATCTAGACAGCATTCCTGGACGGTTATTCTTTTCTTATTGGTCGCAATGGCTCCTCCTCTTTTCGGAAACACCACCGCACCCTCAGGGATAATGTGTTTGCCGGCCGTCTTGGCATCAACGAACACCCTGCTAGTAACAATGGCCAATGAATTTTCGGTAAGGTTTAAGTCACCCACTTTAGCGTAAATTACATCGCCCGAACTCTGCTCTCTGTCTTTAGGAAGCGACGCACCGCTCTTGAATGTTGCTAATTCGCCAAGAGGTTTACTTGGATATTTATAGCCCACGTCCCTGCTTCCGAACATCTCGACAAACCGGGATTTGACGAGGGCATCAAGGTGAGAACTTAAATCACTCTGTTTTTCTAAGACGAGATCCATCTTTTCAAACTCACCTACAATATTCTGCTGGATCTGCACGTCTGGTAGCGGTATAAGCGCATCTTTTAAATTGCAAAGTTTGATGTACTTGATAACTCCGCCAATGGACTGTTCGCGAAGGGTCTGAACATACGATTTGAGGAATTGATACAAATAGAAGGGATCGAGAACTCTCCTATCGAGAACCTCAATGATATAGGTACGCTGGTAAGCATTAAATTTTCCATTATAGTATTTGACATTTAAGTCGCCGTTACCGGCAACAAGGACACATTCGCAATCATATGCGGCAGTATTAATCCTCAAAGTGTTTTCAGCACAAGTAAAGAACGGGTAGATTCCATCTTCATCAGCAGCATTTGCATCGAGCTTGCCTGTTTTAATGCTCACCAATTCCCCCAGCCGCACCCATTCCCCGACAAATCGGGGTTTATCGCTCGATAGCGCTGATCTGATTGGACTTGTCATGATATTGGCTCCGATGGCTCATGGTGCATGAATGCGGGCTTCCCGCTAAACGAGGTATAATGTTCGATGAGAAGACATTGCGAGACGGAGCGAGCCTATGGTTTTCGATTTCATCAAAGACATTCCCGAGTTGAGCAGGCTGTATCGTTCGTGCTGTGAGGCGGAGATGTTGCTGGAGGTCAGCCCCAGCCTTAGCGCGACTGCATCGCGCACGGCTATGGAGTCGATTGTCAGGCTCGTCTACTATTCGGTCGTAGGCAAGCCAATGATGTCTATGACGACATTCGAAATGGCGACGGATCCGCGCTTCGTGAATTACGTCGACGACCCCACCATACTGGATGCTATCCATATTGTTCGAAAGATCGGCAATGTTGCCGTCCATGACGGCACCACCACCAAAGAGGAGGCCCTTTCCTCCTTGGAGCAGCTGCACTACCTTGTTGGCGAAGTCTGCATTCAAATGGGCGCCATCGCAGATTATCCAGTGTTCGTTTTGAATTCTGAGCGCGATGAGTCCTTTGCGGCCAAGACAAGTGGCGGAGAGCTTCGCGCGAAGTCAATGCGCGAAGCGCAAAGGACGGCATCGGGCGTTCGGGCCGATGCGCCAACAGCAGAGGCGGAAGACTCGGAAGAAGACGTGGCGGCGGCGCAGGCGGTGTTCGGGCCTCGCCTTCGGGTTGCAAGATTCTCAACCGTTCATAGGAGAGACGAGGAGGAGAACAAGCGGCTCTTCTTGAACGCCTCGCTGAGGGAGGCAGGTTGGCCCATCTCTGTGCAGGCGAACCTCTCTCTGCCGGAATGTGCGTGCATCGACTTCGCGTTGGATGACGGCACGGTGGTCGATTACCTACTTACAGGTCGCGACAACCGGCCTTTGGCTGTTGTCGACTATGGCGTGTCGAAGGACAATCCCGTGGAGGGCCGTCTTCGCGTGCTGGCCGCGGTCGACAGCCTCGAAAAAAAGTACGGCTATCGGCCCGTGGCCTACTACACGACGGGCTACCGCATCTTCTGCATCGATCCGCTGGGCTATCCGCCCCGCCGTGTCTTCGGCTTCCACTCGATGAGCGAGTTGGAGCTGTTGAAGCAAAGGGCGCTGTCTCGAAAGAGCATCGATGACCCTCAAATCAGCGACGAGGTCACCAACCGAGACTACCAAAAGAAAGCTATCAGGGCAGTATGCGGCGCCTTTGCCGACGGCCGGCGTAGGAGCCTTTTGGTTATGGCCACAGGAACCGGCAAGACGCGCGTGTCCATTTCCTTGTCGGACGTTCTGCTGGAGACGGGATGGGTTAAGAACATCCTGTTTCTTGCGGACAGAACGAGTCTCGTGCGGCAGGCGCACAAGAGGATCAACAAGCTTCTGCCCAACGTCACAACATCAATCTTCACCGGCGGTGAGGCCAAGCGCGACAAGAATGCCCGCATTATCTTCTCAACCTACCAAACCATGATCAAGCTGGTCGATGGTGATTCCCGGGAATTCGGCATAGGTCGCTTCGACTTAATCATCGTCGACGAGGCTCATCGATCCGTTTTCAAGAAATACGGCTCGTTGTTCAAGTACTTCGACGCGCTCATGGTCGGACTTACGGCCACGCCTCGCTGCGAGGAGAACAAGAGCACCTACGACGTCTTCGATCTCCCTCATGGGAAGCCTGATTACGCCTACGAGCTGGAAGAGGCCATCCAAGATGGTTACCTCGTCGGATTCTCGGTACTGGACAGGACGACGGAGCTGCTCAAGCGGGGCATACGCTACGACGATTTGACGAATGAGGAGAAGGAGGCCTTGGAGGACGCCCTGCTTTCCCAGATCGATGACGGAGACGAGATAAGGCCGCAAGATATTCAAACGGCGAGCGATCGCGTGATCAACGTCGGCACCATCAACGCGATGCTCTCGGATCTCATGGAGAACGGGCTGAAGATCGATGCGGGCGATAAGCTCGGCAAGACGATAATCTTCGCCGGCAGCCACAAGGAGGCGGAGGTCATCGTAGAGCAATTCCAAAGCCTCTACAAAGATAAGGGCGCCGATTTCTGCAAGCTCATCGACAGCAAAGTGGAGAACAACCAGACGCTGATCGATCGGTTTGGCGAGCGAGATAGTCTTCCCCAAATTGCCGTGAGCGTAGATATGCTCGATACTGGTATCGATGTGCCCGATGCGCTCAACTTGGTGTTCTTCAAGCGGGTCAGATCGAAGATCAAGTTCCTGCAGATGATCGGCCGGGGCACTCGCCTTAGCGAAGATATCTTTGGACCCGGTCTCGACAAGAAGGGCTTCCTCATCTTCGATTATTTTGACAACTTCCGTTACTTCAGCGTGAACGATACTTGGTCCACTACGAAAGATTCGCCCGACGGGCTCAAGTCGACTTACCAGACCTCGCAAACGGTCGCATTGAATCTCAAGCGTTTGCTGATCCTCAAGCAATTGCAGGAGGTGGCGCCGGTCGATGAATTCGACAAGCGCTATCGGGACGAATTGAAGGGCATGTTCGTTACGGAGACGCGAGACCTGAATAACGATGCTATCGAGGTAGCAAGAAGCCTGGCTTTCGTGAATAAGTATCGGGTCGATGCATCGTGGGATGCTCTTACCGATGAGAAGGTCGAGGAGATCAAGGAAAAGATACTGCCCCTGTTCCCCGGCGAGGCGGCTCCCGCCAGGGTCAAGAGCTTCGATATGCTCATTCTCGCCATTGAGCAAGAATATAAGAAGCGCTTCGATGAGGGAAAAGACGTTCGCCGCATACGCAACGGGTTCCACAATGTCTGCGACGAAATCGACAGGCGAATGGAGGAGCTGCAGAAACTGAAGTCCATTCCGGCGGTGGCCAGCAAGGAGAGCCTGATTGCCTCCATGCGAGATGCCGACTACCTGATGGACGATTTCTCTTTGGAGCGCGCTGAGTTTGTCCGCAAAGAACTGCGCGACCTGATGGTGTATCTCACTGATCGGAGCAGGTACTACATCATAGATTTGCCCGACACGCTTATTAAGGACGCAGCCGCTGTCGACGGACTTGTCAAAGAGCGCAATTACGAAGACAAGGCCGTCGACTACATCGAGAACGGAGGGGATCCTTCCTTAGCGAAGTTGAGGATGCTGGAAGAACTCTCGGAAGACGAGAAGCGCGAACTGCATGAGGTTTTCGAGTCGAAGCTGGGCTCCCATGCTGATTTTGCGACTTGGTCCAAGGGTGTGCCGCTGCTTCCGTTCCTTCGGAAGCAAGTGGGAATCGCCGACGAATCGATCCAGATGAAATTCGGCTCGTTCATGAACGATGCGGTTCTCGATCCCAGGCAGCTCGAGTATATGCGGCAGATTGTCCTGTATGCCAAGGAAAACGGCGACGTGACGTTCACGGCCCTTACCATGGTGAGTCCTTTCGACGACGTGGATATATTCGGCTTGTTCGGGCAGGAGAAGATCGTGTACTTGAAGCAGCTCGTCAGCGGCCTGCACAACCCGGTAGTGGAAGTGAGCTAGTGCCGCCATGGACGTCGCTCATATCGTCGAGAACTACAGCGAACTTCTCATCGAAGAGGATCTCCTACTTCTGGAAGAGGAGTTGCAAACTGGTATCTACGACAACGCCTACGTGAGGCGATGCTCTGATGCCATCGCGACCATAAGGCAGACAAAGGGTGCCAGAAGCAGCGCTGACAACGACTCTTTTGGTGTAACGCGGGAGCTCGATTCATGTTGCTCGGAGGACACAGCCGAAGAGGCCGATTCGTGCAATGGCGTTTATGTGGTTGGCAGCGAGTTGTCTCCTTACGGAGCTCCCGACGGGGCAGGTGGCGTCGCTAAGACGGATCCGTTTCTCGAATTGGAAGCGCTGCGGCATTTGTCCAAGAGAAAGTCGCAGATCAAAAGCTACATTGAGCGGAACGATTTTTTCGATGAGGAATTCATTGACGAAAACTTCTCACGCTTCGATGATCTGGAATTGAGGATAATTGTGTCCTCGGTTCCGTTGAGCGAGTCGTTCTTGGAAAAGTACCTTGGAGCCCTCGATCCCGAAAGTGTGGCTAGGCACCAGTCTTTCTCGGAAGCATTCTTCATGCGTCATTTTAAAGACTTCGACTATGATGTCGTGCTGAATCATGGAGTGAATAGCTGGCGAACGAAAGAAGGACGCTCGAAGAAGCTCGATACCTTTTTGCGTTTAAAGGGAGTGATGGTGTGATAAGCGTAAATGAAGCAAAGCGCTTGGCAAAGCGGGCTATGCTCGCCAATCTCACGCAGGACGACAGCAACTTGTCGATAACTCCCTTGCTTGTGGGGCGCCACGGCATTGGCAAGTCCCAAATCATTTGGTCGCTGGCCGAGGAGCTGGGCGGCGTTTGCCTGACCATCGAGGGCGGCACCCTTAAAGAAGGGGAGATCACGGGCTTGCCATACCAATATGACTCAGGTGACGGACGAACTGAATTCCGCTTTCTTCCGTATTATGCCGTCGAATGGATTCAGAATGAAGAACGGAGGATCTTCGAGTCGCTCTCTGGAGCGCGAGAGCGAGCTGATTGCGTCGCTGTTGGGGACAATCCCTACGCGTTGAACAACTTTTCGCCCGAGGAGAAAATCTCTCTTCTGCTTGAGCGCAAGGTGGCTCCGACAATAGTCTTCATCGACGAGATCAATCGCACCGAGAACACGGTGTACAAAGAGCTAATGAATATTCTGCTCACGAGAACGGTCAATGGATACCGCTTTCCCTGGTGGGTATTTTTCGTCGGGGCCATGAACCCCAGCACCCAAAGCAGCATGTACGCGACCAACGAGATGGATCCTGCGCAGCTCGACCGCTTCTTGAAGTTGAAGGTGACGAGTTCGGCAGCCGAATGGCGTCGTTACGGAAAGGCGCGGGGGATCTCGCCCGACATTCTCTCTTTCATCAAAGAGAACCCCAAATGCCTTTTCGACCAGTCCAAGGAATTGGACGACGATGAACCGCCGACGCCCTCCCCGAGAGGGTGGGAAATGGTGAGCGATTTGCTGGCCAGCGAACCGCTGCTCCGTCCATTCTTCTCCGAAAAAGAAAACGCGCCAGAGGTTGTTGAGCGCGACATGAAAAAGCTGGTGTCGGCAAAGCTCGGGCCTTCCGTGGCAACGATGTTCTTTGCGAGCAGGGTCTCTCGGAGCAAGCCCTTTACTCCTCAGGAGATTTTTTCTGACGACAAGGCTTTGTCTAGCATCGGACCGAAAATAGAAAACCTATCAGTGGCAAAGCGAGTCCAGACGGTGGATCTGCTGCTGGAGGAACTTAAGGGCAATATCGAGTTTATGGCGCTTAATGCAGGCGATTTCGAGTTGAAGAAACGGCAGATTGCGGAACTGATGAAACGATTGGATCCCGCCACGCAGTTGCTGTTCGCTCAAAAAATCGCGGGAGCGACTACGAACGAGGGAAACAGCCTCATCGACTTCCTGTTCGATATCTTGGACGATGACGTAACGGCAATGCTCGATCTTTCGGAAGAGACGAAGCGCCAGATCATAGGCTCCTGATGGCTTCAGGTGCCGACATCGCGCCCCTCCACAATAGCGTCCGCGAGACAATCGGGGCATTCGGTTTCGATGAACCGCAGCAACGCTTGATGCTTGAGCGCGATTTCAAGGAGCTTTTCGATCTCGTCAAACTCTTTCTCATTTCCGAGAGAGATTCCTACTACGGCTACTTCCTCATGGCCATGAAGCTGGAGTTGGACTTTGAGAGTAATGCTGTCGCTGGTATCAAACTCAATGAGTACCCGCCGGTATTTCTGGCGAATCCGCTGATTCTGGGCGCGTTCACCCTCAAGGAAATGCTGTACATCGCCTGTCATGAGATCGACCACGTCGTCTTCAACCATCCAGCTGAAATGGTGAGGCTCAACCCCGAGGGCGATCCCGTCAAGTGCGAGTTGTTCAATCTCGCTGCCGACGCATCCGTCAACGACCGCCTCAACGAGGAATCGTGCGGAATCCATAGCTTTATGGAAATGCCGCAAGGCGCCATCACTTCAGATTCGCTGAAGCAGAGGTTTGGATTGAAGAGGATTCTGCCCCTTCAATCCTATCGGTATTATTACGACCTCCTTCTTAACTCGCTGAGCGATGCGGAGCTGGCTGATTTGGCTACCGCCCATGCGCAGCGGGGAAGCATGTCGCCGCTTGTGGAGGCGAGTGCGCCCGTTTCCGCGAATAAAGGCAAGGCGTCGGGCGAATTGCCTGACGGCGGTTACGTCGAGAATGCCAATTCCGAGAATGACGATGATGCGGCGTCGTCTAAGGGCTCGGCAGCGGCTGACCACGCTTGGGGTAACGAGGACGACGATTATGAAGCCGTTATGGCTGAGACGCGCGAGCTTCTTAATGCGGTGGATGGGCTGATGGACGAGGAGACGCGCGGCAACATGCCCGGCTGCTTTATCGAGCAAGTCGACATGCTGAACGCGCCGCCTGCTGTTCCCTGGCAGGTGGTGCTGAAGCGCTATGTTGGCACGGTTGAGAGCGGATACCGCAAAACGCGATCGAGGCTCAACAGGCGGCAACCTAAGCGGTTCGATCTCTCTGGTGCCCTGAGGGCCAGAGAGCTGAACATCGTGGTGGTTGTGGATGTTTCCGGGTCGGTGACCGGAGATGAGCTGGCGGGTTTCTTCAACGAGATTTTCTCCATTTTGGCCCGTTCTTCGAATCCGGTTACGATTATCGAATGCGACACGGCGGTTCAGAGAGTTTACAAGGCCAACCGGGTCGAGGATGTGCGTTTAGATGTTCGAGGGCGTGGGGGGACGGCGTTCTCTCCAGCTGTTGAGTACATAAACGCGCATCGTGAGTTTCGTGATGCGCTCGTTGTTTTCTTTACCGACGGATTCGGCGAGGAAGCGATACCGAAGCCTCGCACCTATCGAAACCTGTGGGTGGTTCTGGACGATGCGAATAATCTGTCAGTCGAAAATCCTTATGGCTCCGTTGTCGTTATGGGGGAATGATTATGGATGACTTCCGGGATGAGCTTCAGCGGCAAATCGTGGGCAATATCATAAAGGATCGCTGCTCCGAGGCCGCCTTGGATTTGGAGTGGCTAGATTATCAGGATGCCTATTGCTCGGGCTACAGCGTTGTGCGCTTCGGCACTGATGCCCTTGATAGGCTTTCCGCTGAGCAGGGTTTGCTCAGGGCCAATCGGGGTCCGGGCCATGCGATCATGTATGCAATCGACAATGCTCCGGAGGGCTTGAGCGCGACGCTTGCCGTAAACGAGAAATTGCTGGGGGCGGAGAAGACTGCCCAAATGGAGCAGCGGCTTAACCGCGGCCTCTTGCAGCCAAAAGCTGGCGCGCAGAGGGGAAATGCTGAATACCGGTGGGTGCTGCTAGGTGATGAACATGGGGAAATGGCGCAGCTAAAGGTCGAGAAAGCGGTGGATCGTTTTATCTACGAAGTCGTTCCCGATTTCGAGAGCGAATTTGCCTGCAGCTATCAACGGGAAGAGGCGGAAGAGGAGCTTCGCGAAGGGGCAAATGCGTCGGTTGTCCTCGACCGATACGAGAGGAATCCCGAAGCGCGCGCACGCTGCTTGGAGGTACGCGGCTGCCGATGCGCGATTTGCGGATTCGATTTCGGCGAGTTCTACGGCGATGCGTGTAAGGGAATGATTGAAGTGCATCATATAGAGCCTTTGTCGTCCATCAGGGAGGAGCATGTTGTTGACCCGGTTGAGGATCTGATCCCTGTATGCCCCAACTGCCATTGGGTGCTACACGCCGACCCTCGTCGCGTTCGCAGTCCAGAAGAAGTGCGAAAGATGCTGAAACGCGTTTCTGGTTGAAGCTGGAGGGAAGACTGATGGCCACGATCGACGTTGATGCGCTGCGGGAGTACCTGCGGGACTACTACGGCACGGCCATGATGGGCGGCTTTTGGCCGGCTGTGGCCGATTTGGGAGAGGCGGACGCCCTGGACGGCCATGAGCTGTGCGAGCGTGCCGAGGAGCTGGGCATCGACTTGCGGAGGTTCGTGGTGGGGGAGTGAAGACCATCACGCCACAGCAGCTTTTCGGCGAGCTGGATGCCTGCGGTATCGTCTATCGGGAGATCCCCTGGACGGAATAGCCCCCGACGAGTGTTTTGAGACGTGCGGAAAATGCGGCGCTGGCGGGTGTTTGGGCGCGGGGGCGGCGGCTTCGTATACAATGGGAGGCGACTGGTACCTGATCGATTGAGGAAACAGACACTTCCATGACTGAATCTGCTGAACTGAACGGCACCGACGCCCCCTTCTCGGCCGTGGCCGTCATAGGCCTCGGCCTCATCGGGGCGTCGCTCGCCGGGGCGATGGCCGCCAAGATGCCCGCCGCGCGCGTCTTCGGGGTGGATACGGACGCCGCTACCTGCGCCGCCGCTGTCGAGCGCGGCTGGTGCGACAAGGCCACGGGCCCCGACGATGCCGCCTTCCGCGCCTTCATCGAGAACGATTGCGAGCTCGTGGTCATCGCCACGCCCGTGGCCGCCGTGGACGACTACCTTGTCCGCCTGCGCGACTGGGGCTATACCGGCGTCGTCACCGACACCATCTCCACCAAGGGCCACATCCTCGCCGCGGCCGCCGAGCTTCTGCCGGCCCCTGCGCGCTACGTGCCGGGACACCCCATGGCCGGCTCCGAGCAGAGCGGCATCGCCGGCGCCCGCGCCGACCTCTTCGAGGGCGCGAACTGGATCCTCTGCCCCGACGAGTCCACCGTGCCCGAGGACTTCCAGCACCTGCACGAGCTGGTGACCGGCCTCGACGCCCGCGTGGTGTCGCTGCGCCGCGAGGAGCACGACGCCGCCGTGGCCGTGGTGAGTCACGTGCCGCACATGGTGGCCTCCTCCCTCATGCAGCTGGCGAGCGCGCACGCCGACGACACCGGCTCCATCATGCGGCTCGCGGCCGGCGGCTTCAAGGACACCACGCGCATCGCCGCGGGCAGCCCGAAGCTGTGGTGCGGCATCGCCTTCGACAACGCCTGCGCCCTGAAAAGCGGCCTGGACGAGATGGCCTCCATCCTGGGCTCGTTCGCCGCCGCGCTGGAAACCGGCGACCGCGAGACGTTCACGCGCCTGCTCGCCGAGGCCGCCGACGCCCGCCGCGCGCTGCCGGCCGCCTGGGTGCCCTCCACCGAGAAGCTGCTCGAGGTGCGCATCCCCATGGTGAACCGCACCGGCGTCGTTGCGGAGGTCTGCACCATTGCCAGCTCGGTGGGTTGCAATATACAATCTATTGACATCGACCACATCAGCGAGGGCAACGCCGTGCTCTCCCTCATCCTCACCGATGAAGGCGATATCGGCCAGCTCTCGATGCAGCTGATCAACGCCGGTTTCTCCGTATCGTTCAGTCCGCTCATGCCGAAGGAGTACGCTCATGTCGAATAGCGAATTCGCAGAACCCTACACGATCATCGAGCCTTTCGGGGGGCCCTTCAAAGGCGACGTCACGGTGCCGGGCGACAAGTCCATCTCGCACCGCGCCGTGCTGTTCGCGGCCATGGCCGAGGGCACCTCGCATCTTTCCGGCGTGCTCGACTCCGAGGACGTGCGCGCCTCCATCCGCGCCGTGGAGGCCTTGGGCGCCGAGGTCGATTTGAAGGCCCAGCCCGACGGGTCGCTTTCCGGCACCGTCACCGGCTGGGGCGCCGAGGGGCCAAGCCAGCCCGCCGCCCCCATCGACTGCGGCAACTCGGGCACCACGGCGCGCCTGCTCATGGGTGTCGTGGCCCCCTGGGACATCGAGGTGGCCATCACCGGCGACGAGTCGCTCAAGAAACGCCCCATGCGCCGCATCGTGGCGCCCTTGGCGAAGATGGGCGTCGATTTCAAGCCCGAGACGCCGGAGACGCTGCCCATCACCGTGTGCGGCAACCGCGTCCTGCGCGCCATCGACTACGCGAGCCCCATGGCCTCGGCCCAGCTGAAGACCGCCGTGCTTTTGGCCGGCGTCTTCGCCGACGGCACCACCACCGTGAACGAGCCGGCGCCCTCGCGCAACCACACCGAGCTCATGCTGCCGGAGTTCAACGTGCCCACCACCGCCGGCACCCGCGTGGCCACGGTGACCGGCCCCGCCGAGATGCTCGCCTCCGACGTCGTCGTGCCGGGCGACCCCTCCTCGGCCGCCTTCGTGGCCGCGGCCGCCCTGCTGAAGCCCGGCAGCTCCGTCACCATTCAGAACGTGTCGCTGAATCCGGCCCGCATCGGGTTCGTGCGCACGCTGGAGCGCATGGGCGCCGACATTCGCGAGTCCTACGGCGGGCATGAGGGCAAGGAGCCCCGCGGCACCATCACGGTGAACTACACGCCCGTGCTGCGCGGCTGCGAGATTCCCTCCCAGCACATCGCCTCGGTCATCGACGAGATCCCCGTGCTCGCCCTGGTGGCGGCCCACGCCCGGGGCATCACGGTGTTCCACAAGGTGGGGGAGCTGCGCGTGAAGGAATCCGACCGCCTGCAGGCCATCATCGACGGTTTGGCCCTGCTCGGCGTCGACGCCTGGGAAGAGGGCGACGACCTGTTCGTCGAGGGCAACCCGCAGCTGCAGGTGCCCCAAGGCCTCGTCTTCGAGTCCTACGGTGACCACCGTCTGGCCATGACCTGGGCGCTCGTGGGCGCCTGCGGGCGCGTGCCCGTATCGGTGACCCGCTTCACCTGCGTGGCCGTGAGCTACCCCGACTTCCTCGCCGACTTGAAGGGATTGGTGAAATAGTGATCGTCGCCATCGACGGGCCCTCCGGGGCCGGAAAGTCCACCGTGGCCAAGGCCGTGGCCAAAGAGCTCGGCTTCTCCTGCCTGGACACGGGGGCCATGTACCGCGCCATCGCCTGGCGCGCCCTGCAAGACGGCGTCGCGCTCGACGACGAACCGGCCTTGGGAGCCATCGCCCGCACCTACGACATCGCCTTCGGGCATGTGGAAGGCGACCCGGTGCCGCGCCGCGTGTTCATCGGCGACGATGAGGTGACCGACGCCATCCGCACCGCCGAGATCGACCGCGCCGTGAGCCCGGTGTCCGCCGCGCCCGCCGTGCGCGAGGCGCTGCTCGACCAGCAGCGCCGCATCGGCAACGCCGGCGACTACGTGGTGGAGGGCCGCGACATCGGTACCGTGGTGTTTCCCGATGCGGCCGTGAAGGTGTTCCTCACCGCCTCCGACGAGGAGCGCGCCCATCGCCGGGTGCGCCAGAACGTCGATCGCGGCATCGGTTCCATCGACTACGACGAGGTGCTGGCCGACCTGCGCCGCCGCGATGAGGCCGACTCCTCCCGCGCCACGGCGCCCTTGCGCCCCGCCGACGACGCCGTGCACATCGACTCCACCGGTCATTACATCGAGGAAGTCATCGAGCAGATCTGCAAGCTTGCCCGAGAGGCGCGCTGATGTTTCTAAAATACTCCGAGATGTGGGACATGGATTTGGGCGGCGAGCCCAGCGAAAACGAGATCCCGCATTGGTTCGGCAACGCGGCCTACGTGGTGGTGGGCGGCCTGTGCAAGCTGCTGTTCCGCTACCGGGTGGACAACCGCGACAAGCTGCGCGCCTTCCAAGGCGCGGAAGGGGCGCTCGTCATCTGCAACCACACGTCGTTCTTCGACGTCGTCTTCATGTACCTGGCCGCGCGCCCGAAGCAATGGGTGCGCCTCATGGGCCGCGACAGCCTCTTCGACAACGCCCACGGCCTGCTCGGCCAGGCGCTCTCGCGGGTGGGCGCCTTCCCCGTGAAGCGCGACACGGCCGACATGACCTCCATCAAGCGCGCCGTACGCATGCTCAAGCGCCGGGAGCTCGTGGGCATCCTGCCCGAGGGCACGCGCCGCGGCAAGACCGACAGGGTGCCCTCCATCCACGCCGGCGTGTCGGTAATCGCCCGCATGGCGAAGGTGCCCATCCTGCCCATGACCGTGCGCGGCGTGGAGCGCATCAAGCAGAAGGGCCAGCGTGTCCATTTCCCGAAGGTGACCGTCGACTACGGCGATCCCATTCTCGTCGGCGATTTCGACTTCCTGCCGAAGGACGAGCGCGTGGAAGCCTGCACCTGGTACGCCATGCGCGAGTGCTTCGCGCTGTACTACCGCTGCGCTCCCGAGGACGTGGACATGGCGGCGTTGTTCCCCGAGACGCGCGACTACGCCCTGGTGTTCGCTGAGCATCCCATCCCGCGCCATACGAGCGAGGAGCTGGCCCGCGCCGCCCGCACCGCTCGCGCCGAGAAAGCCGCCAAGGCCGCCGCGAAAGCGAAGGAGAGCTAGCCGTGGAAGTGATTCGCGCGAAACGGGCCGGAGCCTGCTACGGGGTGCAGCGGGCGCTGGATATGGCCGACGAGGTCATCGCCGACGGGGGCCGGGCCTACACGCTCGGGCCGCTCATTCACAACCCGCAGGTGGTGGCCGACTTGGCCGCTCGCGGCGCCGAGGCCGTCAGTTCCGTGGAGGAAATCCGCTGGGAAGGTGCCACGGAAGCGAGCGCTCCTGCGGAAGGATCCGCTTGCCCAGCCGAGGATGTGCCGTCGGTGGTCATCCGCTCCCACGGGGTGACGCCCCAGGTGCTGGCCGCCGTGGAAGACCGCGGGTTTTCCGTGGTCGATGCCACCTGCCCCCATGTGTCCCGGGCCCAGCACGCCGCCGCGGAGCTCGCGGCCGAGGGTTGCCGCGTCATCGTGGTGGGTGAGGCGGGGCACCCGGAAGTGGAGGGGCTCACCGCCTGGGCCGAGGAGGCCGGCGGCAAGGTGGACGTGGTGGCCGCGCCCGAGGAGATCCCCGAGGGCCTGTACGATCCGGTGGGCGTGGTGGCCCAGACGACCCAGCGCCGCGAGAACTTGGAGGCAGTGGTGGCCGCCCTGCGCGAGGCGGGGCTTGCGCCCATCGTGAAGAACACCATCTGCTCGGCCACGCGCCAGCGCCAGGAGGCCGCGGCCGATCTGGCCTCGGCCGTGGACGCCATGGTGGTCATCGGCGGCCGAAACTCGTCGAACACCACGCGGCTGGCCGAGGTGTGCGCGCTCACCTGCCCGCGCACCTTCCACATCGAATCGACCGACGAGCTGGATCCGGCCGCTTTTGCCGGCTGTCGCCGCGTGGGTGTCACGGCCGGCGCGAGCACCCCCGAGAACCAGATCGCCGCCGTGGAAGCGTTTCTGCGCACGCTGTAGCCATGGCAACCTATCCCGGAAAAGACATCGAGCGCGAGGCCTCCTGTACCTCTTGCGTCGCCTGCGACCAGGCGAGTCTCACGGCTGCCGAGGCGGCGGCTGCGGCGTGGGAGGGGCCGGCGGCGCGTATCGTCGCCGTGGAGCCGGAGAGCCCCGCCGATGACGCCGGCTTTACGCCCGGCTGCTACCTCACGACGGTGGACGGCGAGCCTCTGCGCGACATCATCGACTGGCGTTGGCTTGCGGCCGATGACGTCATCTGCGTGGGCTATATCGATCTCGACGGCGAGGCCGGGGAGGTGGAACTGGAGCGGGAGCCGGGGGAGCGGTGGGGCTTCGAGTTCGACGGCGTGCTGTTCGATTCCGTGAAGCTCTGCCGCAACGCCTGCGTGTTCTGCTTCATGCGCCAGCTGCCCGATGGCGTGCGCCCCTCGCTCGTGCTGCGCGACGACGACTTCCGCCTGAGTTTCCTCTCGGGAACCTTCGTCACGCTCACGAACTTGAAGCCGGAAGACGAGGCCCGCATCATCGAGCAGCATATCAGCCCCTTGCGGGTGAGCCTGCACGCGAGCGAGCCGGAGCTTCGCCGCCGCATGATCGGCAAGCACGCCGCCCACGGCCTGGCGGCCCTCGACCGCCTGCTGGCGGCCGGCATCGAGGCCCATGCGCAAATCGTGCTCATGCCTGGCGTGAACGATGGAGAGGCCCTGCGCGAGACCTTGGAATGGGCCTGGGAGCGCCCCGGCATAAACGGCGTGGGCATCGTGCCTCTGGGCTTCACCAAGCACCAGACGGCCCTGCACGAGAGCTTCACCACCCCTAAGGCCGCCCGCGGCGTCATCGACATCATTGCTCCTTTCCAGCGCCGCGCCCGGGCCGAACGCGGCACACCCTGGGTCTTCGCCGCCGACGAGTTCTACGTGAACGCCTTCGGCGCCGCCACGCCGGCCCATATCCCGCCGGCCTCCGACTACGGCGACTACGACATGTTCGAGGACGGCATCGGCATCGTCCGCTCCTACGTGGACGAGTTCGAAGAGGTCTGCGAAAACGGCCTGGCCGCCCGCGCCGCCGAGGCGCTCGCCGCCCGAAATCTCACGGCCCGCTACATCATCGGCGAGGCCATGCAGCCCTTCCTCGACGCCATGATCGCGAACAGCCCCCTGGCCGGCCGTCTCGTCCCCCTCACAGTGAGAAACGACTACTTCGGCGGCAACGTCAACGTCACCGGCCTCCTCACCGCCTCCGACATCGCCCCCGCCATCAAGGCTACCAGCGAGGAAGAAGAAGGAACCCACCAGCTCTTTCTCCTTCCGAGCGTTATCTTCAACGACAACGGCGTGACGCTCGATGACATGACCGTGCAGGATATCGAAAACGCGGCCGGCGCCCCGGTGTCCGTGGTATCCTGTAACCCGTTCGATTATCTGCCTGAGATCATAAAGCTCGCCCAAGACGAGTCGTAAAGAATAGCGAGGATACCCATGGCCCTTCCCATCGTCGCCATCGTGGGGCGCCCCAACGTGGGCAAGTCCACCTTGGTCAACCGCATCGCCCAAACCGGCGACGCCATCGTGCACGAGATGCGCGGCGTCACCCGCGACCGCAGCTACCACAAGGCCGACTGGAACGGCGTCGAGTTCATGCTCATCGACACCGGCGGCATCGAGATGGGCGGCGACGACGCCTTCCAGGGCTCCATCCGCGCCCAGGCCTTCGAGGGGGCGCGCGAGGCCGACGTCATCATCTTCCTCGTGGACGGCAAGGCCGGCATCAACACCGACGACGAGGAGGTGGCCCGCATCCTGCAGAAGGCGGGCAAGCCGGTGTTCGTCGCCGTGAACAAGATGGACAACCCGGCCCGCATGGATGAAGTGTGGGAGTTCTACGCGCTGGGCCTGGGCGACCCGTGGCCGGTGAGCGCCCAGCACGGCAACGGCACGGGCGACTTGTTGGACGAGGTCGTGAACGAGCTGCGGAAGGTAGAGATCGTTCCGGAAGAGGAGGTCGAGGCCATCAACGTGGCCATCATCGGCCGCCCGAACGCGGGGAAAAGCTCGCTCACCAACAAGCTCACCAACAACAACCGCTCCATCGTGTCCGACGTGGCCGGCACCACGCGCGACGCCATCGACACGCTGGTCGAGCACGAGGGACAGATGTACCGCATCGTGGACACCGCGGGCCTGCGCCGCAAGAGCCAGATCGACGAGGACGTGGAATACTACGGCTTCGTGCGGGCCATGCGCGCCATCGACCGCGCCGACGTGGCCCTGCTCGTCATCGACGGCACGCTGGGCCTCACCAACGAGGACCAGCGCGTGGCGGGGTACGCCGCCGAGCGCGGGTGCGCCATGGTGATCGTGCTGAACAAGTGGGATATCGTGGAGGGTCCCGAGGAGAAGGCGAAGATCCGAGAGCGCATCGAGGATCGCATGACGTTTGTGGGCTATGCGCCGGTGGTGGCCATCTCCGCGCTCACCGGCAAGCGCGTCGACCGCATCTGGAGCGCCATCGACGATGTGTACGCCAACTACAGCCGCACCATCCCCACGGCCCGTTTGAACACGTGGCTCGCCGGCATCCGCGAGACGGGGCACACCGTGTCGAAGGGCAAGGCGGTGCTGCGCATGAAGTACCTCACCCAGACCGGTACCTGCCCGCCCCACTTCACCTTCTTCGTGAACCGCCCCGATGTCGTGGACGACAACTACGAGCGCTATCTTGAGAACCGCATGCGCGAGGCCTTCCCCTTGGAGGGCACGCCCATCCGCCTCAAGTTCAAGAAGAAGGACTAGCCCGTGGACACCGTCATCACGTATCTGACCCTGTCGTTCATCGTCTCGTTTTTGCTGGGCTCCATCCCGTGGGGCGTCATCGTCTCGAAGCTGGCCTTTCACAAGGACATCCGCGACGAGGGATCGGGCAACATCGGTACCACCAACGCCTTCCGCGCCATGGGAAAGGTCGGGGGCGCGCTCGTGTTCGTGCTCGATTTCGGGAAGGGGCTTCTGTCCGGCTGGCTCGCTTTCTGGTTCTGGGCGCCGCTCGCCGGTTGGGCTGAGATCGACTATAGCCTGGCCGGCGCAACGTTGCCTGCAACGGTTGAAGGGCTTCCGGTGGATGCGGGCGCCTTGGCCCTGGCCCTCGCCTTCGCCGGCTGCACGCTCGGCCACATCTTCAGCCCCTGGCTCAAGTTCAAAGGCGGTAAGGGTATCGCGGTGGCCGCCGCCTGCCTCGTGTTCGTCTTCGGCCCCCTGGGCTTCCTCATCGAGATCGCCGTCTTCGCCCTCGGCATTGCCGTCACCCGTTGCGTGTCCGTGGGCTCCATCGCCGCGGCAGTCATCTGCCCGGTGCTCGCCCTGTACTTCTACTGGGGCCAGTGGGTCCCCTGGCTCATCATCGCCGCCACGGCCTGCGTCGTCATCTGGGCCCACCGCGCCAACATCGCCCGCCTGCGCGCGGGCACGGAGAACAAGATCGGGAGCAAGAAGGCAGCCTAAGCATCAACTATGGTTGAGTGAAGCGGAAACGTCGGGTGCCTTGACCGAGCGAGTTCCGCAGATGGTACCGAAGGCGCAGCGAG
>OLSG01000497.1_pt1 | contig 49645 bp, 45 predicted proteins | sample 1673041 | NCBI WGS metagenome assembly OLSG01 (sample SAMEA3136749, study PRJEB25190) | human gut metagenome | reverse complement strand
AGTGACGAGATAATTTTATCTCGCCACAAAGGTCTAACTTTTTGGGGTCACATCAAACATCACAGTCCTTTTTCATGGAAGAAATATTCATTCCATAGATTGAAAAGAGGGTGCAACAGAATGACATCATTCTGTCGCACCCTTTTCTGATGGAAAATTCCGCAAAGGCTCCCCTCTTTTTACAGTCCGTCTTATTGCAGTTCTTTTTTGAAAACGTTCAGCAGACGGTCATCTACATCTCTTGTTGTAACAGTGATACGGTATGCATTGGGAAGTTCTTCATTTCCTTTATATACTTTCACCAGGATATCTTCCTTCCGGAGGGCTTCAAAGATTTCTTCATGATTCCGTTCCACCTGAACGAGAAGGAAATTGGTAGAGGAAGGATATACAGTGACCCCGGGAATCTTCTTTAGTTCTTCATAGAGCCTTTCCCTTTCTTCGATAATCCTGTCTTTCCAGAAAAGCACCTCCTCCTTATGCCGGACCACGATTTCGGCCAGAAGCTGGGTGAAGGAATTCAGATTATAGGGTGCTTTGATTTTTGCAATCCCATCGATCAGTTCCTTATCTGCCACCAGATAGCCGCAGCGCATGCCTGCCAGCCCGAACGCTTTGGAAAGGGTGCGGAGGACAATCAGATTCGGATAGGTATCGATCAGGGAAACCACACTTTCCTTCCCTGCAAATTCCATATACGCTTCATCTACAAATACAATATTTTCTGCTGCTTTCAGCACCTCTTCAATAAAGGAAGCAGAAATGATTTCTCCTGTAGGATTATTGGGGTTGCAGATGACAGTAACCTTTGGCTGATATTTCCTGACTGCGTCCAGAAGCCCCTTCTGGTCTCTCCTGTATCCTGGAAGGTCCTTTATCTTAATGGCCGAAGCTCCCAGCGTCTCTGCCCCTAATTCATACATATCAAAAGTCGGACTGTGAATCAGTATCTGATCTCCGGGATCAAGAAATGTTCCCATCACATAGGAAATCATTTCATCGCCCCCATTGCCGCAGATGATATTTTCCTCTTTCACACCCATATAATCTGCCAGAAGGCACCTTAACCCATCTGCCATAGGGAGAGGATAGAGCTGCGGTCTGAATTCATCCAGCTTCTCTATAAGTTCTTCCTTCACAGAAGGAAGGGATAATACATTAAAGCAGCTTTCATTGGCATTAATCACATTCTTTTCCTGAATTGGTGCCACAAAATAGGGCTTGAAATCTTTAATTGTTCTGCGAAGCCATTCTTCTTTCATAATATACCTCCTGCTGCAGGAAGAAATATTTTCTTCCCACTCATCAGAAATAACAGGGCATACTTCCCTGCCCCTCTTCCTTTTTATGCTGAAACCGCCCCATCGTTTTGATGGATACCCTCTTTCCTTCGTCAAAAAGTATAATTATACTTTATCACGTTAAATAAACAAAGTAAAGAACCAAAAAAGAAGGCCTGTGAAAAAATCGAATCAATTTTTTCACAGGCCCTGGTCAGTCATCAAATAAGAATTGTTCAAATACGAAGTTCCCCAGCGCTGCTCCATGATAGGTCAAAAAGAGTCTTCCTTTTTCTTCCTTCAGAAGTTCTTTCTCCTTCAGCATGGTTACCGGTTTTTCAAACCAGAAGGTAATGTCTTTTCCATACCGTTTTCTGAAATCTTCCAGCGGAATGCCTTCCTTCCGTCTCAGGTGAAGGAAGCAGTATTCTTCCATTTCATCTTTCATGGAAAGTTCTTCTAGTTCTTCAGGCGGAAGATTTCCACTGAGCAGTTCTTTCTCATACATCCGGACGCCGGTAGTCACTTCAAACCGCTTATGGCCTATGCGGGAAGCAGCTGCCGGTCCCATGCCCAGATAATCATCAAGGGCCCAGTATTTTCCATTGTGCCTGGAGCGATATCCTTTTCTTGCAAAACTGGAAATTTCGTACCGTTCCAGCCCGTACTGAGGAAGGATACGGCACATGTCCTGATACATGGCCCAGCTTTCTTCTTCTGTCGGCCGTGAAAGGATCCCCCGGTCTGCCAGCTGTTTGAAGCGGGTGCCTTCTTCCAGTATCAGGCTGTACACAGAAATGTGATTGATAGGAAGGTGCACCGCCCAGAGGAGAGATTTCCTGAAATCTTCTACACTCTGATCGGGAAGTTCATACATGAGATCTATGCTGATATTTTTAAGGCCTATCCGGTATGCTCTCTTCACTGCATCTTCTGCTTCCTTCGCCCGGTGAATCCGGCCGATAGCTTTGAGAAGCCGGTCGTCATGACTCTGGACGCCGACGGAGACACGGTTGATACCGAGAGCCTTTGCATTTTCCAGATAAGATTCTGTCATATCACAGGGATTCATTTCCATAGTAATTTCATCATCGTCTGCCATATGGAAATTCTTTCTTACCCCTTCCATGATCCGTCTCAGCTGTTCTTCGGAAAGAGAAGAAGGGGTACCGCCACCCAGATAGAGGGTGTCGCAGATGCGGTCCCTGTAAGACGGTGCTCTCATTTCCATTTCCTTTATCAGAGCATCGACGAAACGGTCCTCCGGCATCATTCCAATGGAATAGAAGCCGCAATAGGCACAGCGGCTTCTGCAGAAAGGAATATGAATATAAAGTCCCAGATCAGTCATTATTAAGAACCGCCATAAATGCTTCCTGCGGGATTTCTACACTTCCCACCTGTTTCATGCGCTTCTTGCCTTCTTTCTGTTTTTCCAGCAGTTTCTTCTTACGGGTGACGTCACCGCCATAACATTTGGCCAGTACGTCCTTCTTGTAGGCTTTAATGGTTTCACGGGCAATGATTTTGCTTCCGATAGCCGCCTGTACAGGTACTTCGAACTGCTGACGGGGAATGATTTCCTTCAGCTTGAGAGCGAGCGCACGGCCACGGGCCGGTGCATTGCTTCTGTGAACGATGATGGAGAGCGCATCCACCAGATCTCCATTGAGGAGGATATCCAGTTTGACAGCATCGGTCTTCTGATAGCCGTCGAGCTGGTAATCCAGGGATGCATATCCTTTGGTGCAGGATTTCAGTTTATCAAAGAAATCGAAAATGATTTCTGCCAGCGGCACTCTGTAGGACAGATCCACTCTGGTCTCATCCAGATATTCCATATTCTGGAAAACACCGCGCCGGTTCTGTACCAGTTCCATTACATTTCCTACCATATCGGAAGGAACGAGGATGTCCACTTTTGCTACCGGTTCTTCAATATGTTCAATTTTTGTCATTGGAGGAAGAGCGGCAGGATTATCTACCGGTATCATCTCTCCATCAGTCTTATATACATGGTAAATAACAGAAGGTGCTGTGGTGATGAGTTTCAGACGATATTCTCTTTCCAGTCTTTCCTGTACCACGTCCATATGAAGGAGTCCCAGGAACCCGCAGCGGAAACCAAATCCAAGAGCCTGGGATGTTTCTGGTACAAATTCAAGAGCCGCATCGTTGAGCTGCAGTTTTTCCAGCGCTTCTTTCAGATTGTCATAATCTTTGCTGTCGATAGGATAAAGGCCGCAGAATACCATGGGCAGCGCTTTTCTGTATCCAGGAAGCGCTTCCTTTGCTCCATTTTCTGCAGTAGTGATGGTATCGCCTACTTCGCAGTCCTGTACATTTTTGATGCTGGCTGCCACATAACCTACAGAGCCGCAGGTCAGTACGTCAGATGGTCTGGGAAGAGGACTGAAATAACCGACTTCCGTTACTGTATATACCTTTCCTGATGCCATCATCCGGATGTCCATGCCCGGTCTGATTTCTCCATCCATGACCCGTACATAGGCAATCGCCCCTTTATAGGAATCAAAAATGGAATCAAAAATCAGACAGCGCAGCGGTCTTTTGCTGTGATCTTCCGGCGGCGGTACCTGCTCTACGATACGTTTCAGCACTTCTTCCACGTTCTGTCCTGTCTTGGCAGAAACAGGAATAGCATCAGACATGTCAAGGCCGATGATGTTCTCTACTTCCTTCTTCACCCGTTCCACATCGGCACTGGGAAGATCGATCTTGTTGATGACCGGAATAATTTCCAGATTATGATCGAGAGCCAGATATACGTTGGCCAGAGTCTGTGCCTGTACCCCCTGGGTAGCATCAATAATAAGAATCGCCCCTTCGCAGGCAGAAAGACTGCGGGACACTTCATAGTTGAAATCCACATGCCCTGGGGTATCGATTAAATTCAGTTCGTAGGTTTCACCATCTTCATAGGTATACATCAGTCTCACAGACTGTTCCTTGATGGTGATGCCTCTTTCCCTTTCCAGCTCCATGGTATCCAGAAGCTGAGCTTCCATGTCCCTTTTCTGCACTGTACCGGTCGCTTCAATCAGCCGGTCTGCCAATGTAGATTTTCCATGATCGATATGCGCGATGATAGAAAAATTCCTGATATGTTCTGTATCCATGGTAACTCCTTAGTTATATAGAAATATTGGTATCCGTAATTTTCCGTATTATTATATCATACCCCGTAAGAAGTTCGAAATATGTGGCCTGATTTTACTTCACCGGGTTGCAAAAAAGAGGTATCCATTGATTATGCCAACCAATCATACCTCTTTTTTAGAAATCTTTGAGCTGTCACCTCTGACGATACGATTTTATGATTCTTTCTAAATCCTTCATACTCACAGCAGGGGCCATGATAGAAAGAATGACCATAAGGATACCTGCCACCTGAAGACCCACAAAGTCCATGTGAAGGAGAAGAGATGAAAGGATGACCGATGCTGCCGGTTCACTGGCTGCTGTAATGAGAGCCTGTTCAGGCGAAAGATACATGAGACCTGCGTTGTACAGAAGGAATGCAAGGACTGTACCAAAGATGACAATCCATGCTGCGCACCAGAAGACCTTCGGTTCAAAGAAAAGAGACCAGTCCATATGAGGTTCAAAAGCCCAGCACACAAGACCGCCGATGATCATGCTGACTGCCAGCACGAAGGTTTTGTTAAGCTGAAGAAAAATATGTTTGGGGTAGATGGATGCAAAAGAATAGACCATCCCGTTAAAAAGGGCCAGTGCCACGCAGATGAAAGAAACGTTCAGCCTGGAAGGATCTCCGCCGGTCACAAGGAAGAAGGTGCCTCCAATGGAAAGAATGACGGTGAGAAGTTCTCTTCGGGAAGGAAGCCGCCGGTAGCGAAGACCATTGTAGCAGATAATCATAGCGGGACAGGTGTACAGAATGACTGTTGCGGTTGCTGCATTTCCATAGGCAATGGCTTCAAAATAGGTATAATGCATGAGCATGAGACCAAAGACCGCATATATGATGACGTCCAGAAAGAGCCGCGGCTTTTCCCTTAAAACAGAAAGGCCTGTTTTCCACTGTCCCTGCCAGAGGGTAACGGCAATAAGGATGATGCCCGCTGCTATCATGCGGAATGCAGTGAGTTCCATGGCATTCATGGATGAGACAGCAAAGAAGGTCTGTGCTCCTATGCCGCTTCCTGCCCACATGATACCTGCCAGGATCACCATTCCTATAGCGGTTGAAGAAAATGTTCTCATTCTATGCACCACCCTTCATACCTCAGGACTTTATGAATCTTCAGAAAAATTCTGTATATTACTTCTTCAGGATACCTGGTACTGCAATAGCAAGAACGACCAGTATGATACCTATAGCCTGTATCATATCAAACTCAGTTTGAAAGAGGAACCAGGAAGCGATGACAGAAACCACCGGTTCCAGGGTAGCTGTTACCGATGCCTGGGTTTCACTTAAATAATGGAGCCCCATATTATAACAGGTAAAAGCTACCACTGTACCGCAAATGACTACCCAGAACACATCGAAGGCAATATTCAGCTGGAAGAAGGGGTATAAATCGGTAATCGGGTCTACTGTATATGCAGCGGCCGCACCGGCAAACATACCACAGGCCAGGATAAATGAATTATCCAGCGTCCCCATTAAATCTTTGGGATATACGGCACAAACCGCAAAGAACAGGGCGGAAAGGAGACCGTAATACACACATTCAAAAGGCACAGAGATGCGGTTCAGATCTCCGCCGGTAACGAGAAGAAATACGCCGGCCATGGCAAATACGACTGCAATGGCTTCTCCTATGGCCATCATCTTCCGGTATTTAATAGATGCCCATAGGATAACAATGGCCGGGCAGGTATACTGGATGACCGTAGCAGCCGCCGCATTCCCGTATGCAATGGAAGCGAAATAGGTATAATGCATAAACATGAGCCCTACAATACCATAGAAAGCAAGTTTCAAAAGGAGCAGTGGTTTCTTCCTCACTGCCGCCATGCCCGGTTTCCATTTTCCTTTAATGACAGATATGCCAAACATGATGAAGCTTGCAACAAACATGCGGAATACTGTAAGATCCATGGAATTCAGACTGCTCTTCATAAAGAGATCCTGAGCTGCCAGCCCTGTTCCTGCCCACATAATACCTGCAATAACTACCATGATAACAGCAAATATATTCATGTCCCCTGCTCTTTTCTTTGTATTCTGCCACTGATGCTTATAATAATAACCCTTTCTGGAAGAACTCCTACACAGCCATATCCTGAAAGCGAAGCCTTTACGAAGTGTGGATCAAGTGAATTATACCACTGGATGACAGGACAAGAAAAGAAAATCCCTTTCCATTCCCTGCACCTCTTCTCCCTGTTCCCCACAAAAAAACATGGGGAGATGCGAACGCAGTGACGGCATGCACATCTATCACCCATGTTTTCCAGAAATACCCGGACGGGCATTCCATAACAGCCTGGTGGGATTATTTGGATTCGAACCAAAGACCTCTTCGATGTCAACGAAGCACTCTGACCAGCTGAGCTATAACCCCAAATGTTTGCCCGTATTATACCATGGCCAGCAGGAGAAAATCAAACAGACTCTTCCTGCGCCATACGTTCTTTCATTTTCTCTCGAGTCCTTCCACCATATTCTCCCTGGGCGCGGAGAAATATTTCACGCTCTAATTATAACAGGCAGTCTCATTCTTTTTCCATAAAAAACAGGACTTCCTCATGGAAATCCTGTTTTGATGACTGTTCAGCTTTTATTTCTTTGCCTTTTTATCAGAATCGCTGCCTCTGTTCCGGTCACTCTGTACATGTTCATGCCAGGTCACCCAGAGGCTGGATGCTACGCAAATGGAAGAGTAGGCCCCGGAAATGAAACCGATGAGCATGACCAGTGCAAAGTTCTTTGTGGTATCTCCGCCAAAGAAGTAGAGGGAAGCCACGCAGAAGAGGGTGGTAGTCAATGTATAGAGAGAACGGCGGATGGTCTGATGAATGGAATCATTGGCCAGTGTGGCAAAGCTGTCTTTTCTTCTGTGAGTATGGAGATTTTCACGGATACGGTCGAAAATAACAACCGATTCATTCATGGAATAACCAAGAACCGTAAGGCTGGCTGCCAGGAAGGAAGCATCCACTTCCAGATGGAAGAAGGCAAAAGCGCCTAAAACCATCAGAATATCATGGCAGATGGCGATGATGGAAGAAATGGCAATCCGGTGTTCGAAACGAATGGACATGTAAAGGATCATGGCTGCAAAGGAAATCAGTACATTCATCAGTGTACTCTTGGTGACTTCCGAACCAATGACAGCGCCTACCGTTTCAATACGTTTCACGTCTGCCTTACCCACCTGTTCATTGACGTGGGAGACAACGGTCTGTGCTTCTTCAGAAGACAGATTTCTTGTACGGATGATCACATCATTTCCCGTCTCGCCGGATGTGACTCCGGAGAGCTGGATAGTTGCGGTCTGAAGGCCATCTTCACGAAGTCCGTCGCGGACCTGTTCTACAGTGACATTCTTGTCAAAGCCCAGTTCAAGAATGGTACCACCGGTAAAATCGATGCCCCAGTTGAAGCGGAACATGACGATGGAAATAATGGCAAGAGCCACCATGATGCCGGAGAAAGTAAACCATATCTTTCTATGACTGCTAAAGTTAAAATCTTTAAACATTATTTGTCATACCCCCTCTTTCCGCCAAACCACCATGGATTATGGATCCAGCTGGCATCCATAAGGAGCATGAGAAGAGTACGGCTTACGGTGATAGCCGTAAACATGGATACTGCTACCCCAAGTCCTAAAGAGAATGCAAAGCCTTTCACTGTTGCACTTCCCAGGAAGAAGAGGATGCAGGATGTAATGATGACTGTCATATTGGCATCAAAAATGGTAACAAATGCTCTCTTGAAGCCAGACTGTACTGCCAGACGGAGTATCTTGCCTGCCTCGATTTCTTCTTTGAATCGTTCAAAGATAAGGACATTGGCATCCACCGCCATACCGACGGAAAGGATGACCCCGGCAATACTTGGCAGTGTCAGTGTGGCATCGAGTACATTCAGTATGCCAAGAAGAATGAGCACATAAACCAGAAGAGCAGTATCTGCTACAAATCCGGCCATGCGGTATACAGCAAGCATGAAGAGAACGACAAGAGAGATACCAATGGTAAAGGCTACCACTGATTTATCCTTGGAGTCCTGTCCAAGGGAAGGTCCGACAGTTCTTACTTCCAGAACAGATACTTTAACAGGAAGAGCACCGCTTCTTAAAAGAATGGCAAGGTCTTTTGCTTCTTCCAGAGTTCTCTGTCCCGTAATGACAGCCTGACCTCCTGTGATGGCTTCATTGACTACCGGATTGGTAAGAAGTTCACCATCCAGATAGATACCGATGTGGCGGCCGATATTGGCTGCCGTAAGAGCAGCAAACTTTTCTCCCCCTTCTTCGCTGAATTTCAGCGCTACCAGAGGCTGCTTGTTCTGTCCCAGCTGTTCTCTTGCATCTTTCAGATCTTCACCGGTCAGGCGGACATTGCCTTCTTCATCCTTGAATTCCAGGACTGCAGTCTTGCCGATGGTTTCAATGGCTTTCTGCGGATCTTTTTCACCAGGAAGTTCGATAATGATCCGGTTGGCTCCTTCCCGCTGGATAATTGGTTCAGTGAGCCCCATTTCATTGATACGCTTCTGCATGATATTGATGACCTGGGTGATTGCTTCCGGTGTTACTTTATTCTGTTCCGTATCTTCTGCCTGCATGACGATATGAGTACCGCCCTGGAGGTCAAGCCCCTGACGGATATGGCCTGCCAGTGGTCCTACAGCAGCTGCAAAGGCTCCGATAATGATGAGAATCACGGCCCAGAAACGGAGGAGCGCCCCTTTTCTCAGGGAGCTTTTCTTTTTCTTTTCCAAAACTTCAACCTCTTTTCGTTTCAAGAATACCCTTGTTAGTAACGATTTTCGCTACCTTTTCGTCAAAAGGTCCTGCAGGGATTTCGTCAGCTACCTGAAAATCCCAGAGAGTGGCTGCTCTTTTTTCAAAAGCAACCCTTTTCAGGAACCGGTCATAGTATCCGGCTCCCATTCCCAGACGATTTCCATCTCTGCCGCATGCAAGAGCCGGGATGAATACCAGGTCCAGTTCTTCCGGTTCTATAGTATCATACCCCTTTGGAATATCCCGAAGGCCCAGAGGTCCTTTGATAAAGTGATCCATGGAAAGGATCCGTCCTGCTTCCATCTGCCGTTCAGGAAGACATACAGGAACGTAGACTTCCTTCCCTTCTGCCAGCGCATGGGCTATGACGTCATCCAGATTGGATTCTCCCTTCATAGCCAGATAGGCCATGATTCTTTTACTCTTTTTGTATTCCGGAAGAGAAAGGATATGGTCCGTCAGCTCTCTTCTCATTGCATCAGCGTCAGCAGAAGAAAGAGCCCGCCGTAAGGCGAGCATCTTCTGACGGATTTCCTTTTTGCGTTCTGTCAGGAAATTGTCCGTCCCGTTCATTTTTTTACCTCTTCAGCAGTTTTCTTATCCTTAGATTCTACTGGTTTTCCGTTATCATCTACTTCTACTTCTTCTTCGATGATTTCAGTACCTGCATCTTTCGGATCGTCCACTTCAACGATTTCTTCTACCACTTCGGTTTCCGGTTCATCTTTCTTATCCTTTGCAGGATTTACGGTTTCTTCATAAAGAGCTTCGCCAACAGCTGGTTTTCCTTCCAGATGATGTACTGCGCTCTTTTCTACCTTGATGATAACCTTTGGTGCAATTTCCAGTTCTACATATCTGTCACGAAGAACTTTGATTGTGCCATGCACCCCTCCAGCGGTTACGATACGGTCTCCCTTCTTTAAGGAAAGAAGGAAACGGCCTCTTTCCAGCTTCATTTTCTTTGTAGGACGATACATGAAGAAATACATAATCGCTACAAGAATCAGAAAAGGCCATACTAAGCTGATAATGTTCATTGCCTGGTCCACTTGATTCACCTCCACCACATATATCGTTTATTTTAGCATAAAACAGAATATCTGTCTTTATTTTTTATAATTTGCCATAAAACTTTCACGGAATTCAGAGAAATTCCCGTTAATGATGGATTCTCTCATATCTCTCATGAACTGAAGGAGGAAATACAGATTATGAATGGTCACCAGACGGAAGGCCAGCAGTTCTTCTGACTTGTAAAGATGACGGATATAAGCCCGGCTGTAATGCTGGCAGGTATAACAGCCGCATCCTTCTTCCAGTGGTGCCCAGTCCTTTTCATATTTCTTGTTCTTCATGTTCATGCGCCCCGTATGGACCATGGCCATTCCATTTCGTGCCACTCTGGTCGGGAATACGCAGTCAAACATGTCGATCCCTCTTGCCACCCCTTCTACAAGGCAGTCCGGTGTGCCTACACCCATGAGATATCTTGCCTTGTTTACAGGGAGGAACTGGGTGGTATGTTCCAGGATATCGTACATAAGATCATGGGGTTCACCGACGGAAAGACCGCCGATGGCCATTCCATCAAAAGGCATAGCAGAGATTTCTTCTGCGCTCCGTCTCCGGAGGTCCTTGTACATGCCGCCCTGTACGATGCCAAACATGCCTCTGTCTTTTCTGGTATGGGCTTTGATGCATCGTTCAGCCCAGCGGGTCGTCCTTGCGGTGGACTGATCTGCATACTTATAATCCGCCGGATAGGGAATGCATTCATCAAAAGCCATGGCAATATCGCTTCCCAGATCTTCCTGAGCATGGATAGAGACTTCAGGAGACAGGAACTGGCGGGAACCATCGAGGAAGGATCGGAAATGAACGCCCTCTTCGGTGATCTTTCTCATAGCTCCCAGGCTGAATACCTGGAATCCGCCGCTGTCGGTAAGGATCCCTTTCTTCCAGTTCATGAAATTGTGAAGTTCGCCAGCCTCTTTAATGAGTTCCGTACCCGGGCGTAAGAAGAGATGGTACGTATTGGAAAGGATGATCTGCGCACCCATGTCTTCCAACTCTTCAGGAGTCACAGTCTTTACAGTAGCCTGTGTGCCTACCGGCATAAACATTGGTGTTTTGAATGTGCCATGAGGGGTGTGCAGAAGACCTGCACGGGCGCCGGTTTTCTTGTCCTCTGCCACCAGTTCATAGTTGATAACCATATTTTATTCCTTATCTGATAAACATCGCATCTCCGAAGGAGAAAAATCTGTATTTCTGTTTCACTGCTTCATTGTAGGCAGCAAGTACATGTTCTCTTCCTGCAAAGGAAGCCATCATCATAATGAGTGTGGATTCAGGAAGGTGGAAATTGGTAACAATCGCATCTACCATATGCCACTTGTATCCCGGATAGATATAGAGCTGTGTCCAGTTGCTGCCGCTTTCCAGTTTTCCAGACTGTCCGGCAGATTCCAGGGTGCGGACAGAAGTAGTACCTACGGCAATGACCCGTCTTCCTTCTTCTTTGGCCTTATTCACTTTCTCTGCCGTTTCTTCAGAAACGGTATACCATTCCTTGTGCATTTCATGGTCTTCAATATTTTCTTCGTTGACCGGACGGAAGGTACCGATGCCTACATGAAGGGTAACGAAAAGGATTTCTGCTCCCTTCTTCTTCATTTCTTCCATCAGTTCCGGTGTGAAATGAAGGCCGGCAGTCGGTGCTGCTGCAGAGCCCCTGTACTTGGCATAGACTGTCTGGTATTCATCCTTATTTTCCAGTTTCTTATGGATATAGGGAGGAGTAGGCATTTCACCGATCTGATCGAGAAGGCTGTCAAAATTGCCGTCATAGTGGAATTCTACCACACGGCCGCCAAATTCCGTTTTATCCAGCACTTTGCACCAGCAGTTTTCTGAAAATTCAATTTCTGTGCCAGGCAGTGCCTTTCTTCCCGGATTGACCAGTACTTCCCACACATCATTTCCTTTCGGTGTGAGGAGAAGCATTTCCACTTTTCCGCCAGTCTCTTTTTTCTTGCCATAAAGGCGGGCAGGAATGACCTTCGTATTATTAAATACAAATACATCTCCCGGTCTGATTTCATCCAGAATATCTCTGAAATGGTGATGTTCCCATTCGCCGGTATTTTTGTCCAGCATCATAAGGCGGCAGGAATCTCTCGGTTCTGCCGGTTCCTGTGCAATCAGTTCCTTTGGAAGATCATAATTAAATTCTTCAAGTTTCATTCCAATCTATCTCCTGTTATATACAAATACTTAAGTCATAAATGAACAATCCTTATTAATTTAATCCTTTCGAAAGACTCAGTCAAGGAATTAATAAAGTTTTTCAATCTTAGTACCTGTAAAATAGTGAGTCAGAATCTTTTTATAATAGTCTTTTCCGTCCCCGTGTTTTTCCGCCATAGCCTGAGCGCCCCACTGGGAAAGGCCAAGGCCGTGGCCGTAGCCGTAGCCTTTGATGATGAGATTCTTTCCTTTTATGGAAATATCAAAGAGTGTACTTGAAAGGCCGTACATTCCCTGCATTTTCTCTCCTGTAATGGTTTTCGTCCCCTTTTTGCCTTTGACATCAATGGTTTTCACCCGGCCGGATATACCCCGGTCCTTTGCTTTATGGGAGGATCCAATTTTTAATTTAGAAAGGGAAATACTTTTCAGTTTCCCTATCCCCATGGAGCGGGCGAAGGAATCAAGGGATACAGTTTTTGTCCATGGATTTCCTGTATATTCTTCCTTGACTCCCCGAAGATAGGGAACCATGGAACCCCATACATTTTCACTGTTTTCCGTGTATCCGCCGCCACTGGAATGGAAGAGGGCATCAATCGGTTTTCCTCCATAGGTGACGACTTCCCCAGCGGTTTCTCTCACCGCTCTGTTTGTTGCTTCTGTTTCAGCACTCACGCCGCCATAGACCTGAGATCTGGTGTCATCGGTCACATCGTATCCGGCAGGGCGGAATCCATTCTTATGATAGACTGCATAGGTCCTTGCTGCTACTGCCTGCGCCTTTACTGCATCTATTTTCCAGGTGGGAACGATTTCCCTGGGAACGACCCCCTGTATGTACAGTTCCATAGGGACCACGTTCACTACAGTGACTCCCGTCCCCCAGGTGGAAGGAATGAGCTTCATCATTCCCCGGTACCGGTTGCCCTTTACCTGGAAGGAAGGCGCTGTCTTTCCTGTCACCAGATAGACCTTATCGCCCATCTTCTTTCCGTTAATCACCACATTTTTCCCGCTCCGGCTGATAGAAAGACGGGTGCCGTTTTTATATTTCTTCACCGTCTTTCCATTCACTTCCGCCCTGAAATCATCAAGAGCGGTGATATCTGCAGCAGATGCAGAAAGGAGTCCCACTTCCACGTCCGGGCCCAGCTTTTCTTTCTTCTGAGAAGTTTCTTTCTTATCCCGTCCCTGTTCTGAAGAGCGGTCTCTGGACTGTACAGATGCTTCTTCCTTTGCTTTCTTTCTGGCAGCCTCCAGCCGTTCAGAAAGGGATGTCACCTTTGTATCCCGGTTATTTCTGGAAATGACCACAGCCTTGCGCTGTACGGGAATAGATTCTGCCTGAGAGGCAACCGGCAGACATGCGGAAATTGCCAGAGGCAGCAGTAAGTAAGACAAAATCTTTTTATTCATCATGTTTACCTTCTGAAAAACAGATTGAGAAGAATGGTACCAATCACACTGACAAGAATACAGGAAACCACAGGAAAGTAGAATTCTGTATCCCCCTTTGTTATATGGATATCTCCCGGAAGATGGCCCAGAAAGGGAATCCGGTCCCCTGCCATGAAGAAGAGGCCCGCTGCGATACAGATCACCCCAAGGATGATCAATGCTTTACCGATTTCCATTATCGCCCTCGAAAAGATCTCTTTCTTTTTCGTCCTGATTCCATGGAGCACCTATGTGATCATAAGCAGCTTTCGTAGCTATGCGGCCTCTTGGGGTTCTGGAAAGAAATCCGATCTGCATCAGATAAGGCTCGCATACATCTTCAATGGTTGCTCTTTCTTCGCTCACCGCGGCTGATATGGTATCGATGCCTACAGGGCCGCCGTTGAATTTATAAATGATGGCTTTCAGTATTTCATTATCCAGATCATCAAGGCCGATTTCATCCACATGAAGAGCAGCCAGCGCTTCTGACGCAATCTGTGATGTGATGGCGCTCTTCTGGATCTGCGCGAAATCGCGGATTCTCTTCAGCAAACGATTGGCGATACGAGGCGTACCTCTGGAACGGCGGGCGATTTCATCGGCACCGTCCTCTTCAATATCTATGCCAAGAATATGAGCTGCTCTTATGATGATCTGCTTCAGCTCATTCGGTTCATAGAACTGCATATGATTGGTAATAAGGAAACGGTCTCTGAGAGGCGCCGAAAGGGATCCTGCTCTTGTAGTAGCACCGATGAGGGTAAATTTTGCCAGATCGATACGGATGGAGCTGGCACCTGTCCCTTTCCCCATTACAATATCAAGGGCAAAGTCTTCCATTGCAGAATAGAGGATTTCTTCCACGCTCCGGTTCAGACGGTGGATTTCATCAATGAAGAGCACATCATGATCCTGGAGGGTAGTCAGCATGGCTGCCAGTTCACCCGGTCTTCCAATAGCCGGTCCGCTGGTCACCTTGAACTGGGATCCCAGTTCGTTGGCAATGATTTTGGCCATGGTCGTCTTTCCCAGTCCTGGCGGTCCGTAAAGGAGTACATGGTCCAGCGCTTCATTTCTTGATTTCGCCGCTTCAATATAAACTTTCAGATTCTTTTTAAATGATTCCTGTCCGATATAACTGTCCAGTCTTTGAGGGCGGAGGCTGGTCTGCCATTCGTCTTTCACCGTTTCTTCTGTAGACACGATGCGGCCTTTACCACCTAATACTTCCTCTTCTCCCTCTCCTGCCAGACTCTTTATATATTTATTATTCATATCAATCCCGGCCTCTTGCTAATTCACGAAGTACTGCACTGATCAGTGCCGATACATTGTCATGGAAACCTGACAGTTTCCGGATCACCGGCATGACTTCCGAAGATTCGTATCCAAGACTCATAAGAGCTTTGAGGGCATCTCCTTCCATCCCTTCTTCTGCCGGCGATACTGCTGCCAGTTCTTCTTCACTCACCTGGACATCAAAGCCGTCCACCTTGTCTTTCAGCTCCACGATCAGCCGTTCTGCGGTCTTCTTGCCAATTCCCGGCACTTGGGTCAGAGGCGCCGCATTCTTCGTCTTCACCGCTGTGACCAGCTGCGCGAAATCAAGGGCGGAAAGGATACCCATGGCCACCTTCGGTCCCACCTTGGGAATACCGATGAGAATCAGGAAGAGTTCCTTTTCCTCAGGGGTCAGAAATCCATAGAGAAGAATGGCATCTTCCCGGACCACCATGTGGGTCAGAAGTTTTGCCTCTTCATTCATGGAAAGATGCTGTCTTGTCTTATCTGAAATAAAAATCCTGTATCCGATACCTCCTGTTTCCAGAAAGCAGAAACTGGAATAAAGTCCGGTCACTTTTCCTTTTACATATCCAATCATTTTCTATCTCCATTATGAACGGGTCAGGTCAGAAATCCCGAAAAGTTTCTGATGTTCCACATGATAGGCTGCTGTAAGTCCTATGGCCAGTGCATCGGCTGCATCATCAGGATCTATTTTCTTTGTGATTCCCATCAGCCTTTTCACCATCTCGATGACCTGCTTCTTATCGGCTCTCCCATAACCGGTCATCTGCTGCTTCACCTGAAGAGGAGTGACAGGGATGACAGGAATATTCTGACGGTAGCCTGCCAGAAGGATGACACCCCTTGCCTGGGCCACCTTGATACCAGTTGTGATATTGGTATTGAAATAGAGGGTCTCCACCCCCATGAACTGCGGGCGATAGCGGGCAATCAGCTCACCGATGCCTTCATACACAATATTTAGTCTTTCCAGATCATCCTGCTCCTTATAGGTTTCAATGACTCCATAGTTCACCGGCTTAATCACTGAGCTCGTCTTATCTACGACGCCAAATCCACACCGTCCGGTTCCCGGATCTATTCCTAAAACACGCATTTCTTCTCCAAATGATAACAATCAGCAGATATATTATGGACAATTCTTTTATATTATACCATAAGAACGAAGAAAATAAGGGTTTTCATCAAACAGGAGTTCTTCCCGTCCATAACTTATGAATTTCCTTATGCAATCAAAAACAGCAGCCCCGAAGAGCTGCTGTCTGTATCCAATTTTACCTGTTACGGCAAACCATCGGTCATAAGGTGGGCATAGTGTTCCTGAATCTTTCTGGTTACATTGCCTGGTTTACCGTCGCCAATAGGCTGTCCATCAACGGAAAGGACAGGAACGATTCCATCTTCCGTATTGGTGAGGAATACTTCTTCTGCATTCATAATGTCAGTAAGCTTAACCGGTTCTGCACCGTCATCGATAGAGGTGACACCGGCAGTCGGTGCTACTCTGGAAAGAACGAGGGAACGGGTAATTCCTGGAATCATATGTTCATTCTTTGCGGGAGTCCAGATAACGCCGGCCTTTACGATGCATACATTGGAATGGCTGGCTTCAGTGAGAAGGCCGTCCTTGATGAAAATAGCATCATAGGCACCTTTCTTCTGTGCTTCTGCTCTGGCCATCATGTTATCCAGCTGGTTCAGTGAAAGGATATCGCAGTGATGTCCCCGATCATCTTCCATGGTAATGCACTGAACGCCATCCTGTACTTTTGCAATAGCTTCCAGATTGATTGGCTTTGCATAGACCATAACATTCGGACGGAGCGCATTTCTGCCAGGAATGGTGAAATCATGATCTCCTTCGCCACGGGTAACGATGATTTTGAGGTATCCTTCTGTAATGCCGGATTCTTCAATAACAACTTCTGTAATTTCTGTAAATTCATCAGGTGCTGTTACCGGACGGATTCCCAGAAGGCGCATGGAACGGTACAGACGGTCTACATGATAGGAAAGAGCAAATGGACGGCCGTGGAATATACGGATCCATTCGTAGCATCCATCACCGAACTGCAGTCCCCTGTCATCTGCACTGATGATTTTGGAAAAATCATAGTAAAAATTGTGATTGTAGTATATGGTAGGTTTGAAATCTGCCATACCTTTCACCTCCTAAAACAAAGGCCAGGAAATTGACCCCACAAAGAAAATCTATCTGAACTTATTATAACATCCTTAAGCCTGTTTTTCTGCTTTCCATCTCTTTATTTTTTCTATAAGAAGTGGCATAAATTCTTTCAGATCCGCAGTGACTGCATAATCAGCCATCTGCATCATCGGTGCATTACCGTCTTTATTTACAGCGATTACGATTTCTGCATTCACGCCGCAGGTATGCTGCATGGCGCCGGAAATCCCTAAAGCAAAGTACACTTTTGGAGAAACGCCTTTACCGGTCTGCCCGATCTGACGGCTGTGAGGTTCCCATCCCATTTCTGTAATCGGACGGGTACATCCTACAGCTGCCCCGAGGAGATCCGCCAGTTCGCGGACCATCTGCCATTCTTTTTCACTGTGGAAACCACGGCCGCCGGCTACTACGATAGAAGCAGTTTCCAGTGGATGTTCATCCTTTTCAGACTGGATGATCTTCTTGAGTACTGTGCCCAGATCTTCTTTTTCCACGTGAACAGGAACTTCGATGATTTCCCCACTTCTGGAGGAGTCTTCTTCCGGTGTCTTGAAAATACCAGGACGCACGGTACCTACCTGCGGACGGAAAAGCGGGCTTACAATATCTGCCATAATATTTCCATCCATCGCCGGACGGGACCAGATGACCAGATTATCCTCATCAGCAGAAAGTTCGGTCACATCGGCAGTGACGCCGCAGATCAGTTCAGCAGCCGCTCTTGGTGCCAGATCCTTGCCATAGGCGGTAGCAGCGAAAATAATGGTATCTGCCTTCTTGTCCTTAAAGAAATCTACCAGTACCTTCTGATAAGCTTTGCCATCATAGTGGGAAAGGAGCTCATCGCTCAGGACATAGACCTTGTCAGCACCGTAGGAAATCAGCTTCTTTGCATCATCCTTCAGTTTTCCGCCCATTAATACTACATTGACCGTTTCATTCATGTTGTCTGCCAGACGGCGGGCTTCTCCCGTCAGTTCTCCGGTGACTTTCTGCAGTTTCCCGTCCACCAGAGCACCAATTACGTATATTCCTTTATAATCAGAAAAATCCATCATTGCCCTCCTACACCAGTTTGAGTTTCACAAGACCTGCAAAAAGTTCATCTACTGCTTCAGATGCGGTCTTTCCTTCAATTTTCAGATTTTCCTTCTTCGGTACTTCAATAGGGCGGACCTTCAGTACCTGTGTAGGAGATCCGGTAAGTCCGATGCGGGATGGATCCACATCCATATCAGAAGAGGTGATATGCTGGATATTGATATCAAATTTTCGGAGTATTCCCTTAATGCTCGGGTATCTTGGACGATTCAGGTAAGGGGTGCAGGTCACAAGACCTGGAAGTTTCATTTCTACCACTTCACTGATTTCATCGCCCATCTGGCGGGTGACAGTCACATAACCTTCCCGTTCAAAGGAAATATCTATTGCTGCACTGACATCCGGAATACCTAAGGTTGCTGCCAGTTCCGGTCCTACCTGAGCGGTATTGCTGTCCAGTGATTCCTGGCCGCAGAAAATAAGATCGAAAGGTCCGATTTTCTGGATAGCCTTGCCCAGGGTATAGCTGGTAGCCAGTGTATCAGCGCCCCCAAAGGCACGGTCGGTGACCAGATAAGCTTCATCGGCTCCCATGGAAATCGCTTCCTTGAGTACCATTTCTGCCTGTGGCGGCCCCATGGCAATCACTGTCACAGTGCCTCCTTCCTGATCTCTTAAGGCAAACGCACCTTCCAGTGCATTACGGTCCATCGGATTCAGCATGCTGTTTCCACTGGCTCTTTTTAATCTTCCGGTTTCATCTACTTCCATCTTGGAAGTATCTACTACCTGTTTTACACAAACAAGAAACTTCATAATAACCCCCTTTGATTGAGTCTCACCGGTTATATCTGTGAATTTTTTCAATTTCAGTATACCATATACGAAAGAGCAAGGCATGATTTTATTTGAAATCCATCATCATAAAAATAGATAAAACTGCCATGAGACGTGAGAGGCAGTCTGAACCAGGAAGAAGACCGTTAAAGCAGGGGGAGAGACGGCACTGTCACCGGCTCGCCGTTCTCTGCAAAATGAAAGGAGAAGGTCTCGCAATGCAATGAGACTTCAGCCCTTAAACTTCAAAGGACATTGGTCTTTCCGACGAATACAAAACATCAAAAAGGGTACTATGAAAAAATGATTTCTCACAGCACCCTTTTTATCTTTATTAAAAGCAGATTGAACGGTGATACAGCAGTATAATCGGAATACTTTATAATTGCAAACAGTCTTTACAATCTTCCCGGGGCTCTTTCTTTTCCATAAATCTCTTAAAGAGGCCCAGCGATTAGTGGAGAGTATGCCTCAAGTGGTGAGGGAAGCCGCACCATGACACGCTAATGGCCTCGCGCCGTCCCGTAAAAGCTTCATACTCATCGGCGAAGCCGATACCTTTGCTCTGTTCTCATAGTTCATCACTCATAGCTGTTTTTTCGGTCTCTCGGGATGACCGTCCCCCACTATCGGTTCCCCGCAATTCCGCTATCTGTACCATGCGTGTATTAACATGTTCAATCTCGGCCATATAAATTCACCCAGTCCTTAAAATAGGGCTGCCCCCTTAAAAGCGCGAAGCGCTCATGGCCGGGGGAAGTCATTTGCCTTTAAGGCAAATGAAAGGGGGAAAACCGCACATTGAGACGCAAATGGTCTCGCGGGATGACCGTATTGACTATATAATTACAAACCATAAAGTCTTTACAACCACCTCGGGGCTCTCGCAACTCAAGTCTCAACTCTATCTTTTTCTCCATAAATCTCTTTCGAAGATAAATGGGTAGTGGAGAGTATGACTCAGGCGGTGAGGAGCTGGCGGCGGGCAGAGCCCGCCGCCTGAGGGGGTTCAGTTTGTAACGATGTTTACACAAAGGTCTTCTTCTCTCTATCCGAAAAGGCCTCAAAATTTACAAATCATAAAGTCTTTACAACCTTCTCTCAACTCTGATTGCCCCCAGGGGCGACCAGTCATAATCGCCGCCAGTGAGACTTAACCAACAGGTGGCTCTCATATCTTTATTTTCTTCCTTCCACGCAGGAATTTCCAAGAAGTCCTTTTAATGCTTCTTCCGCCTCCTTAGTGAAATCCACATGGAACCGGGGAATCATTCTGATTTCCTGCCGCGTTCTCTGGATATGAAGGACCACCGGCGTACTGCCGTGATATTTCAGAAGAATCCGGGCCATGGCCTCGCTCACGCTGTTCGTTTCATGCCTTTCATCTACATAGAGATGGACTGCACTTACTTCAGGCCTTATTTCCTTATGATAATCAGCAAGAGGGATGATCTCATCGGCCAGGATCTTTACTTCCCTTTCTGTGGCCTGTACCCTTCCTCTGATGGAAACAGGCTGATCTTCTATGAGTACCGGTCTTGACTCTTCCCACACCGACGGGAATACGACAGACTCCACATCACCGTCATAGTCTTCAATAGTCACATAACCCATGGGCGCGCCCTTCTTTGTCATGGTGCTCTTCACCCTGGTGATGATCCCGCCTACAGTGACAGTCTTGCCATCATAAGAAGTTCCTTCCCCATTCAGATGATAGAGAGGCACGCAGTGTTTCATCTGCTCTTTATAGGCATCCAGCGGATGGCCGCTTACATAGAATCCGAGAAGTTTTCTTTCCCAGTCGATTTTTTCACTGGCCGGCATATCCGGCAGATTCGGATAGACAATAGACTGGGTTTCCTCTGCTTCTCCAAAGAGACTGAGCTGCCCGGAGGCCCGGTCATTTCTTACAGACTGGGCATTGCTGATAGCTTCTGGAAGCACTGCCAGCATTTGGGAGCGGTTGGCGCCCATAGAATCCAGCGCTCCGCAGCGTATCAGACTTTCGCAGGCCCGGCTGTTCAGGCTCCTTCCATCGATCCGGCCCAGGAAATCAGAAAGACTCTTGAAAGGTCCCTCTTTCTTCCTGGCCTCAATGATAGCTCTCACTGCATTTTCGCCTACACTCTGTATACCGTCCAGACCGAAGAGGATTTTATTTCCTTTTACAGAGAAATAGGATTCCGAAAGATTCACATCAGGGGCCGCGATTTCTACCCCCTTTCTCCTTGTATCTGAAATATATCGGGATACTTTTGTCCGGTCTCCGTTATAGCAGGTCATCATGGCCGCCATGAATTCAGGCCGGTAATGGGCTTTCAGATACGCTGTCTGCCATGCAATCCATCCATAGCACACACTGTGAGATTTGTTGAAACCATATCCTGCGAAATGGACCATAAGGTCAAACACATAATTGGCCGTTCCCTTATCCACCCCGTTCCTAAGAGCCCCTTCCACAAAGGTGTCTCTGTTCTTCTGCAGGATTTCCGGTTCCTTATGACCCATGGCACGGCGGAGCATATCTGCCTGACCAAGACTGAATCCCCCCATCACAGAGGCAATCTGCATGACCTGTTCCTGATAGAGAATGACCCCGTAGGTTTCCTTCAGTATAGGTTCCAGAGAAGGATGAGGATATTCTACCGGGATTTCCCCATGCTTTCTTTTGATGAAATCTTCAGCCATGCCGCTTCCAAGAGGTCCCGGTCGGTACAGAGCCACCATAGGGATGAGATCATCAAACCGGTCCGGATGAAGCTGCATCAAAAGGGAAGTGAACCCGGCGGATTCTGACTGGAATACGCCGATCGTATCACCATCGCAGAGCATCTGGCAGGTCAATTCATCCACCGTCGATATTTTATTGATATCCAGATGAATGCCCCGGTTGGCTTCAATCATTTCCAGTGCATCATGGATCACTGTCAGATTCCGGAGCCCAAGAAGATCCATCTTCAGAAGCCCCAGCTGTTCCACCTGATCCTTTTCATACTGGGTCTGGATGAAACCATCCTGTGTAAGCTGGATAGGCACATAATCACTGACCGGCCGGGAGCAGATGACCACCCCTGCCGCATGGGTGCCGGAATTCCGGCTGAGTCCTTCCAGATCCAGGCAGTGATCGATGAGGCTGTGCATCTGAGGATTGGATTCATACATTTCCTTAAACTCTGCAGACCCATCGAGAGTCTTCTGCAGTGTCACTCCCGGGCCGCCGGGCACCATCTTTGCAATCTTATCTACATCACGGAGAGGGAGATTGGTCACCCGTCCTACATCTCTGATGACCGCCCTTGCCGCCAGCGTACCAAAGGTAATGATCTGGGCCACCTGGTCTTTTCCATATTTCTTTGCCAGATAATCGATGACTTCTCCCCTTCTTCTGTAGCAGAGGTCCGTATCAATATCAGGCATGGACACCCGTTCCGGATTCAGGAAGCGTTCGAAGAGGAGGTCAAAACGGAGCGGATCGATTTCTGTAATATTCAAAAGATAAGCTACAATACTTCCTGCCGCACTGCCACGGCCCGGTCCGATAGGTATCCCATGAGACTTTGCATAATGGATGAAATCCATAACAATAAGGAAGTAATCGGAAAATCCCATCTTATCGATGACACCCAGTTCATAGTCCAGCCTTTCCTTCTCTTTTCCGGTCTGATGAGGATAGCACTTTGGAAGCGCCTCTTCACAGAGCTTTCTCAGATAAGTGGAAGACGTCTCTCCTTCAGGCACATCAAAAGAAGGGAGCTTGTGCTCTCCGAAAGTCAATGTCACATTACAGCGGTCTGCGATTTTCTTCGTATTTTCAATAGCTCCCGGATAATTCCCCAGGATGGCTTTCATTTCCTCTCCACTCTTGCAGTAGAATTCATGATTGGGGAAATGGAAATGGTAGGGATCATCCAGCGTTTTTCCTGTAGAAATACAGAGTTTGATTTCCTGGCTGTCTGCCTCTTCCTTCTTTGTGTAATGGAAATCGTTGGTCGCAACGAGCCCTACGCCATATTCTTCAGCCAGAGAAGCCATTACAGGACGGACCTGTGCTTCTTCCGGAATGCCGTGATTCTGAAGTTCAATGAAATAATTATCCTTCCCGAAGGTATTGATATAGAACTCAATCACCTTTCTCGCCTGGTCCATATCACCTGCAAGCACCGCCTGAGGAAGCTCTCCGGCCACACAGGCAGAAAGGGCAATCAGACCCTTGTGGTATTTCTGAAGCAGCTCATGGTCCGCTCTCGGCTTGAAATAATACCCTTCCGTCCACGCCTTCGAACAGATTTTGATCAGATTCTGATACCCCTCATTATTTTCCGCCAGAAGAATCAGATGGCCCAGTTTTTCCTTATCTCCTGCGCCTCTTTCGAAGCGGCTTCCCCGGGTCACATAAATTTCACAGCCGATAATCGGCTTGATGCCCTGCGCCAGACATTCTTTATACATATAAACAGTACCATACATAGCCCCATGGTCCGTAATGGCAAGACTGGTCTGCCCCAGTTCCTTCACCCGGGCAACCAGCTCTTTAATCCGGCAGGTCCCATCAAAAAGACTGTATTCTGTATGTACATGAAGATGAACAAAAGGATCCATAATTCCTCCTGATAATAAATACTTATATATATTTTATCATACAGGTCATCGGAAATTAACTGACCCCTGCCAGCATTCTGCCGCTGCGCTTCCAAAATACGTCATCCCTTATCCTTATTTAAAATGTTGAAAGCCATATATTTTCCTTCGTTCTTTCCGTGAGTCAATATTACTTTGCTCTCCGCTCCTCTTCATTACACTTGACATTCTCTGGTATCTGATCCAGAAAACATGAATATACTCGTAATTAAGTTTCCCGCCTGTGACGTAAGATTTGCCATATCTGTCATTGCCACCAACAAGTAAATCTGTTATAGTTATTATTAAAGAAGGACCCGTTACCTGTAAATTACCCCGCACTTGTCTGTGGGTTGGTATCGGTGCCTTTTTTATTTTACATTTTCTCCAAACTCATAGAAAACGAGGGTGTGACATAATGATTGACCATGTCACACCCTCGTTTTTATGCATCTGTCCCATTCCTGAGATTTTTTATATATTCTTTAAGGGAAGGGCCTGCATCCTTTCCCTTTCTATTAATGATATCCACCACACCGCTTCCTGTGATGACTCCATCAGCCAGAGAAGCCATTTCATGAGCCTGCTCTGCTGTGTGTATGCCAAATCCTACAGCCACCGGCGTATCGGTCACCTCTCTTACCTGCTGGATGATATCCTTCAAATCTGTTTTGATATTCCCCCGCATGCCTGTGACGCCCATGGAAGAAACCACATAGACAAAGCCGGTCGCATTTTTCAGATGCTCTTTGATCCGGACTCCGGAAGTCGGTGCCACCATCTGAATAATATCCACTTCATTTTCATCGGCCAGCTGACGGATTTCTCCCTGTTCTTCCGCCGGAAGGTCTGGAATGATGACGCCGTCAATTCCGATTTCCCTTGCCTCTTTGAAAAATCTCTCTGCCGGATAACGGAATACAGGATTGTAATAGGTGAGAAGGACGAGAGGAATCTTCGTATGTTTCCTGATTTCCTTCACGATTTCCATAACCTCAGGCAGATGAATGTGATTCTTCAGCACTGCCACATCTGCTTCCATAATCACCGGTCCATCAGCAATAGGATCAGAGAATGGAACACCCATCTCGATGAGGTCCGCTCCTGCTTCTTCCATTTCCAGTACATATCTTACCGTATCCTCTGCAGAAGGAACGCCGGCAGTAAGAAATGCAATCAGTGCCTTGCCATTTTCAAACGCTTTCTTTATCTGACTCATAATCATTCCTCCTTAATCATGCAGATCTTCGCCGCGGTAACGGGCAATGGCCGCCACATCTTTATCGCCGCGGCCGGAAATCGTAATGACTACAGCATCATCGGTAGTAAGATCCTTTGCTTCTTTCAGGAATCCTGCTACTGCATGGGCCGATTCAATAGCGCAGATGATGCCTTCCGTCCTTGCCAGATATTCGAAGGCCTGTACTGCTTCTTCATCGGTAATCGCAATGTACCGGGCTCTTCCCGTATCATTCAGGAAGGCATGTTCCGGACTGACACCAGGATAATCAAGGCCAGCGGAAATGGAATATACTTCTGTAATATTTCCATCAACATCCTGACAGAAGAGAGATTTCATGCCGTGGAAAACTCCCGGTTTCCCTTTATTGATAGTTGCCGCATGGTAAGGTGTATCTACCCCTTTGCCCCCTGCTTCACAGCCGACAAGTTCCACCCCTTCATCCTGGATGAAAGGATAGAATGTGCCGGCCGCATTGGAACCTCCACCGATGCAGGCATAGACTCTGGATGGCAGACATCCTGTCCTTTCCAGTATCTGGGCTCTCGCTTCCCTTCCGATGCAGCTCTGGAAATAACGGACCATTTCCGGGAAAGGTGCAGGGCCTGTAGTGGAACCGATGAGATAATGGGTGTCATCACACCGGCGGCTCCATTCCTGCATCGCCGCATTGACCGCATCCTTCAGTACCCTGGATCCCGTTTTCACTACATGGACCTTGGCCCCCAGAAGTTTCATACGATATACATTGAGAGCCTGCCTTTCTGTATCGATTTCACCCATGAATATCTCACATTCCATCCCGAAGAGTGCCGCAATGGTAGCTGCTGCCACGCCATGCTGTCCTGCGCCTGTTTCAGCAATGATTCTCGTCTTTCCCATCCTTTTCGCCAGAAGAGCCTGTCCGATACAGTTATTGATTTTATGGGCGCCGGTATGATTGAGGTCTTCCCTCTTCAGGAAAATCCTTGGCCCTCCCAGATCTCTCTCCATGTTTTCTGCTTCATAAAGAAGGGATGGGCGGCCTGTATAATTCACAAATAGCCGATGAAGTTCTTCCTGGAACTTTCTATCTTTCTTGCATAATTCAAAAGCCTCTGCCACCCGGTTCACTTCATTCATCAGTATTTCCGGCACATACTGTCCACCGTATTCACCAAATCTTGTTCTTATCATATTTATCCTCTTTCTTTACGAATTTTCTCTTATCATCTTCTGTAGAAGCTCGCTCCGATTGTCCGCTCTCATGAGCATTTCCCCGATCAGTACTCCATCAGCGCCAGCCGCTCTCATACGCCGCACTGTTTCTACGTTCATCATGCCACTTTCAGAAACAAGAAGAATCCCTTTGGGAACAAGAGAAGCCAGTCTTTCTGTGGTTTCCAGCCGGATGGTAAAATCCCTGAGATCCCGGTTATTGATTCCTATAATATCTGCTCCGCAGCTTAGCATACGGGAAAGTTCATTTTCATCATGCACCTCTGCCAGTACATCCAGTCCGGATTGTCTGGCTTTTTTCATAAGCTTTCGGATATCCTCATCTGTAAGGATGGCAGCAATGAGAAGAATGGCCGATGCACCTCTGAGAGCCGCCTCCTCTATCTGACATTCATCAATAATGAAATCCTTACGAAGAACAGGAATCTTCACCTCTCCAGCCACTCTTTTCAAATAACTGATATCCCCCTTGAACCATTTCGGTTCTGTCAGACAGGAAATAGCACTGGTGCCGGCTGCTTCGTATTCTCTTGCGATTTCATCAAGAGGAAAATCGTCACTGATCAATCCTTTGGAAGGTGATGCCTTCTTCAGCTCACAGATGAAAGAAAGCCCCTGATTTTTCAATGCGTTATAGAATCTTCTCCCTTCTGAAGGAACGAAGTGCTGGAAATCTTCATGAATCCTTCCGTAATACCCTTCGTCCTTCAATCTTTGGATTCTTCGCTCAGTTTCTTCTGCAATATCATCCAGTATCATACGATCACCTTATTCATTAGAATAGCGAATGTAATCTTCCATCACTTTATATGCCCTGCCGTCATTGATGACTTCTTCTGCCATCCTGATTCCTTCCTCCATAGTCCCCGCAATTTGAGCAGCATAGAGAGCAATTCCGGCATTCAGAAGGACAGCATTTCTTCTCGTCCCTTTTATCTTTCCAGTAAGAATACCTTTTGTGATTTCAGCATTCCCATCCGGATCTCCTCCAGTCAGTTCCTCCTTCCTGCCCCTTTCCATACCGAAATCCTCTGGCTTGATTTCAAAAGTTCGATAATATCCATTCTTCAATTCACAGACCAGAGTAGGGGCGCTGGGAGAAACCTCATCCAGATGATCCATCCCATGGACCACCACCGCATTGGCAACGCCCAGTTTATCCAGAACCTTGGCCACCGGTTCTACCAGACAGCCGTCATACACCCCAAGGAGGAAATAATCAGGATGCGCCGGATTGGTCAACGGTCCCAGGATATTAAATACCGTCCTGAACCCCAGTTCCTTTCTGATTGGTCCCACATATTTCATCGCCTTGTGATAATCCTGGGCAAAGAGGAAACACATGCCTGTCTCTTTCAGCATACGGAGCGCTTTCTCTGGATCCTGATGAATATTGACTCCCAGCGCCTCCTGCACATCTGCTGTACCGCATTTAGAAGAAGCCGCCCGGTTGCCATGCTTTGCCACCTTCGCCCCGCAGGCTGCTGCCACAAAGGAAGCGGTCGTAGAAATATTGAATGTATTGGAGCAGTCGCCTCCGGTCCCTACGATTTCAAGTACCTTAAGCCCGGGATGAGGCACAGGAGTCGCATGAGCTCTCATCGCCTCTGCACTGCCGGAAATCTCATCAATCGTCTCCGCCCTTGTGCTCTTCGTTGAAAGAGCTGCAAGAAATGCAGCGTTCTGCGTAGCTGTCGTTTCCCCATTCATAATCTCATTCATCACATCAAAGGCTTCCTTATAAGTAAGGTCCCCTTTTCTTACAATCTTCTCAATAGCTTCCTTAATCATTGACTTACCCTCCTGTAGAAAAACGTTATCTGAAACCATACATAGAAAAATCGCCGCCATCGTCTGATAGTATCCATAACGTCCTCCTTTCCGGGTAATAAAAAAATCCGTCCCTGATATAGAATCAAGGACGGATATATTCCGCGGTGCCACCTTGTTTCAGAGTATGACCTCTGCTCTTAGCGAGATACCAACATATCTCCGGCAACTGACGTATGCCCTACGTCGCAGGCTACTGGGAAATCCGTTCACCGCGCCCTCAGCGGTCCATTTAATAATCTGCGTCCTGCCGGCTTCTCAATACCCCGGCTCCCTGTGAGTGCACAACTATTTTTATCTCCGCCTCAACGGTTTGTTCTTAAATTGTGTATATCTTAAACTTCTAAAACGAATCTGTCAAGTATTTTCTCCATTTATTAATCATCTGCTGGAAAAATAAAAATATGCTGCCCGTTTCAAGCAGCACATCCACGCTCCCGCACGGGGAGCGACAAAGAAAATCTGATGCCAAGGAGGGGAGAATGAGCATTTCAATCCACGCTCCCGCACGGGGAGCGACCAGAGAACAATGCCTCTGCCGGTGCCTCTGGTCTATTTCAATCCACGCTCCCGCACGGGGAGCGACCCGAAAAAGCGGAACGGTATATACCCCGAAATCTATTTCAATCCACGCTCCCGCACGGGGAGCGACTAATAACCTTGCGGCGGCGCTGCCAGGAATCATTATTTCAATCCACGCTCCCGCACGGGGAGCGACATTCCGATTTTAGCCACGGATCCGGCAAGTGACAGATTTCAATCCACGCTCCCGCACGGGGAGCGACAGCCGCAATACCGCGCTCAGAACGCTTAATTGCAATTTCAATCCACGCTCCCGCACGGGGAGCGACTTCCGCCATTTTTTCATCTTCCTTTCTTTTTTTTATTTCAATCCACGCTCCCGCACGGGGAGCGACAGAAGATGAGGGCGTGAACATCGAATTCAAAAGATTTCAATCCACGCTCCCGCACGGGGAGCGACCACGGGATAGTATCTCATAAAATGTATAGATATACAATTTCAATCCACGCTCCCGCACGGGGAGCGACATGACCGAGTTGGAGTTAATCGCGGTAGAGAGATATTTCAATCCACGCTCCCGCACGGGGAGCGACGTACAACCACATCAAGGCAAGTAACATGGTTTTTAATTTCAATCCACGCTCCCGCACGGGGAGCGACTATTGAGAGTCTTACAGAGTATCTCATCGAGTTGATTTCAATCCACGCTCCCGCACGGGGAGCGACTATATGTGGGTCAAAATAAATTTGAAAGTAGAACGGATTTCAATCCACGCTCCCGCACGGGGAGCGACCTTTTCGCTAAATTTATCGCACTATCCCATAAAATATTTCAATCCACGCTCCCGCACGGGGAGCGACGCCGGGGGCGAAATACTTCCATTTTCCTTTGGACATTTCAATCCACGCTCCCGCACGGGGAGCGACCAAACAGATTGCGGCAGCTATCGGCCAGCCATATATTTCAATCCACGCTCCCGCACGGGGAGCGACGTCAAAAAGCAACTGAACGAATCCAAGGTATTATTTCAATCCACGCTCCCGCACGGGGAGCGACGGAATGAGCGCGGCGGAAGCAAAGCAGTGGGAGCGATTTCAATCCACGCTCCCGCACGGGGAGCGACAACAGATCGCGGCGGCCATTGGTCAGCCGTACGAAATTTCAATCCACGCTCCCGCACGGGGAGCGACGTCTCTACATCGCCGATTTTAGTGGCGTATTCAATTTCAATCCACGCTCCCGCACGGGGAGCGACTATTTTCAAGTTCCAGGATCCGTTTTTCTATTGATTTCAATCCACGCTCCCGCACGGGGAGCGACAAAGGCACCATCATGGGGGTGCCTGACTCTAAAAATTTCAATCCACGCTCCCGCACGGGGAGCGACGACATTATCGGATACGCAGATGACGGAGTGGAAATTTCAATCCACGCTCCCGCACGGGGAGCGACCAGAGACAACCTTGCTATTTTCTCCTTCGCTCCGAATTTCAATCCACGCTCCCGCACGGGGAGCGACGCTACCATCTACAGGGACATTAAAGGCATGTCTATTTCAATCCACGCTCCCGCACGGGGAGCGACTTCAGCAAGCCATGCTTCATAGATCGGTTTGCAATTTCAATCCACGCTCCCGCACGGGGAGCGACATTGTTGCGTCGGTACTGGTCGCACATCACAGAGATTTCAATCCACGCTCCCGCACGGGGAGCGACATAATATCGTCAATCGTATTAATAAGATCAGGGGATTTCAATCCACGCTCCCGCACGGGGAGCGACTCTGTGGTGATGCTTTCATTTCCCTTTCGCTTGAGATTTCAATCCACGCTCCCGCACGGGGAGCGACCGCCGGCTGGCTCCATTTGTTGTTCACGGGGAATTTCAATCCACGCTCCCGCACGGGGAGCGACTCCAAAGCTCTGGCTTCTTCCGCCGGAAAAGAGCATTTCAATCCACGCTCCCGCACGGGGAGCGACGTCGCTTGTGCCGCGGATAAAGTCATTATGCCAAATTTCAATCCACGCTCCCGCACGGGGAGCGACTGTACGATGAAAACCTTTCGGCTTTATCGCATACAAACGGAGATGTTCCGCGAACCTGTTTTTACAGGGTTATATTCCCCTGTTATTTCGCTGAATTTCTCCATGGGCGCTTATGGTTCGCCCTTACCATATCATTGTATCATTAGGGTCATATCCTTTTTTTGACCCAATATGTAAAATCTTCTTCTGATAATTATTTCCAAGATTATAGAATCGGATGCTGTCACTTTTTTCGTCGATCAGTTCTTTCAGTTCTCCTTTTAAAAGGACGGACTGCGCTTCATCGACCTGACACTCAAAGACAGAATTTTGAACTCTTTGTCCATGAGCAATACAGCATTTAGCAACATTCCTTAACCGCTTTCGTCCAGCAGCGGTAGTGGTGTTTACGTCGTAAGTTATCAGTAAAAGCATAATATCACTTCCATACGAATGGCGGGTATGCGTCCAGATCTTTTCTTATATACCTGGCAAGCAGCAGCGACTGAACATAGGGAATCAATCCCCATGCCATTTTTTCCTGAAGAAACGGATGGGTAATGATTTCTTTTTTTCTTTCCTGCCAATGAGTCAAGAGGATTTTTCTTCCTTCTTTGTTCATCAGCACTGCCCCATCTTCTTTTTTATCGAAGTGCTTCTTACCTATGATTCGATTATTTACTAAGGTAAGTACAAAGCGGTCTGCATAGATACTCCGGAATTCTTCCATGAGATCCAATGCGAGAGACTGCCTCCCCGGCCGATCACGGTGAAGAAATCCAGCATAAGATTCCAGCCCTGCTGCTTCCAGTGCTGAGGCACAATCATGAGCCAGCAGGGTATAAGTAAACGACAGGAGCGCATTCATAGCATCCAGTGGCGGTCTTTTATTCCTGCCCCGGAAGTAAAAATGTTTCTTATCCTGTAATATGAGAGAGTCGAAGAGGGAGAAATAAGACTGGGCAGCATTTCCTTCTATGCCTCTCAGCTCGTCAAGAGTGGTAGCGTCTTCTATCGTACGAGCTGCATAAAGCATATCCTTAATATGACTTTGAAAGAGCTCTTTATCTACAGACAGTGGATGATCCCGACATGCTCTCATCAGCAGATTACGGCTGTTCAGGATTTTACCGATAAGAATAGATTTTGCTGGAATCAGGCTCAACTCTTCATCATCTGATATCCGATACTGCTCTTTATGCAGCAGGATATTACCGACAGTAAGACCACTGGCCCTTGCAAGGAATCGTCCATTCGGTGTAAGAAAGCAGAAACCGATATGTCTTTTCACGCATTCCCCCAAGAGTGCAGGGCTCGCCCCCTTATATCCGAAATAGAAAATATTTTCCAGATTAATCAGAGGAATCTGACCTGCCTTTTCACCGCCGTTCCATGCTTGAATATTCCCATTTTCAAGGGATAGATACAAGTCTTCCGATGTAACAAAAAGGGTATTTAATAATTTCCTCATTCTATATCCTCCCCGTCCAGTATCTTTTTCAGATATTCTTTTGCAGAAATATTTCTACAAAGCCGAGGCAGACAGAGTTCTTTCATAGAGCAGGACTGGCATTTTTTTGAAGGTTTTACTTTTGGTGTATATCCCCGCCGGAAGTATTCATGCATTTCTTCCGTAATCTTTCTCACGCCGTCCCGGAGTCCCTGATCCAGTTCCACTTTCCTTCTTCGCCGGATTTTGTGATAGTAAAGATATCCATAGGAAATTTCACAGCCCAGCATTTCTTCAAGGCACATAGCTTCACAGCAGAGCTGGCTGATATCGGAAATGTCCTCCTTATCCTTACCCCGTTTATACTCTATCGGTATTACATCCCAAAGTCCCCGATGTCCGTAAATCGGCACTCCTTCGGGATTATCACGAAATTCCACCACATCGCACTGTCCCGTCATTCCCAGAGCAGAGGAAGCGACCCGGAGTCCCCTTGTTATGAGGATTCCCGGCCTTTTTTCCATAAAATCATCTTTATGTGCATTCTGGTGCATCACTTCCCCTTCTGCCGTCAGATAATTATCTTTCCATTGCTGTTCTATATGGATAAGTGCCCATTGACGACGGCAGAAGATGAAGTGCTGTATGCCGGAGATCATGAGGTAGTCCTCTTCCCTCCAACTCATCAGATCATACGCTTGCAAGTAACTCCTGCGGGCAGTTCTGCATCATTTACAGTGACTTCATAGTCATCAAAGGAGCGAGAAACTTTGTTGACGTCCTTTTTCTGAACATGAACCCTTTCAAAAAGTTTATAAGATGGAGCATTGCCCAGTTCACTATCATGTTTAAATACTACCAATTCTCTGACAGCCATATTGCCCCGAGCTGCAGAATGGTCATTTTCAAACATATTGATGATGGCTTTCCAGAGAAGTTCCAGATCTTCTTCGGTGAATCCAGTAGATTTTCTCGCCAGGTTAGCAGATACATAACCTTCTGCCTGATAGAGAGCATAAGGAACGATGTATTTTCTTCCCATTTCTGTAGCTTTTTTCTTAGCATCTTCGGTCGTTGTGATGGCTACTCTGGTGATGGTCACTTCCTGTGGTGCGATAGGTTCTACGCTGCGTGCAAATCCAATCTGTACCGGTCCGCGAACCTGTCCGCAGTTTAATGCTCCTTTAACAAATGTGGTCATTACAGCGCCGAATGTACGGATATCATAGAAATTCGAACACATGAAGTCACGAATTTTTTTATCTGCATCAGGATCTTTTTTCTTCACTTCTTTTATATCCGATACCCCGATATATTCCAGAGCCTCTTTATCACTCTGTTCCAGCGGCACATCTTCTTTAATGTAGATGCGATAGCCCTTTTCATTTTCTTTTGCTGCTTCTACGTAGTTGCGGATTTTTCTTTTGAGACATACGTCAGTTACGATTCCCAATCCGGTTTCCGGATCTACCCGCGGAAGATTGCCTGCATCTGGATCTCCATTGGGATTACCATTGATTACATCGAAAAGTACTACAAAATCATACCGGTTGTGAATTACGTCTGCCATCTTATTTGTCCTCCTTCTTGCCTGCAAAACGTTCCTGTGTTTCCTGATAGTATCCCAGTACAAAGGCTCCCTGTTCATCTAATGTCAATCGATGGGGTAGCGGTGTTCCCGTGTCAGGCATAGCAATCTTATCCAGCAGATTACCTAATTTTTTCTTAAAGAATACGGCTCTTGGCTGCTCCAGTTTCCCTAAATGGGCATTGGTCAATTTCAGAAGCACTGGAAATACTGAAGCCGGTGTTGCACAGGCAGAATTAAAATATCTGTCCTTGATTGTCGTATTTACATTTGGGTTTGCCGCCTGCTGGATATTTTCTAGGACCGCAAATAGTCTACCCAAAACATAAGATACATCCCTGCAATTTTCATTTACTGCCATTTGAATTTTTCCCTCCCAATCTTTCTGGTAATTTTTTAAAAGAGATGCTTTGATAAATGCTGCCTTTACATAAGAGATTTTCTTGATTCCTTTATCATCCTCATCCCTGTCTGAATAGATTCTCCTTATGATATTCTGATATACCGCCTCTGGATACCTGGTGTTATTAAATAAGGACACCATAAGCCTTCCCGCAAGGAGTGGAGAAGATGCTCCGTCCTTTGAATGGGGATTTGCAGTTGCTTTCAATATCTGCCAGAAAGGAATTCTATCCTTTTCCCATTCTGCATGGCAGATTTTCATACGTTCATGATGAGCTGCCAATGACTTTATCACATTTCCAAAACTATTCCTCAAAAAGAATCTCACAGATACTCTGGCTGCACTGGGAGCAAGCCCCAATATATAAAATGGTTCTTCCGGATCTATGGTGATTCCTTTCAGATCCACCAATTTCCCCTGTTTAATATGAGAAATAATGTCATCCAGATCTTTGTCTTCAATCCTGCTGTCGTCTCCCATCATGCCAGTAAAGACCTCTGCACAGGCATCTTCCCCATGTTCAGCCCAGTAAACCACGGTAGTATCTCCACAAACCTTGTGATGTTTATCATCAGAGAGAAGATAATTCAATGCGGTTCCATAAGCTTGAGCTGCCTCAACACTGACTGGAGCATTTTTCCCCTGTTCGCCATCATGGCCATAGGAACAGAATGCATCACCATTAAATGATACCAATGCAGCCCCGCTGGATTGCGCTCCCCGTACACCTTTGATTTTGGGATGAATGACCATAATGGGCTGATTTTCTTTCCCGGTCACCAGACATGTACCACTGTCAGATTCATCGACAGGCGTAGCCTCTTTTCTATAGTATTCTTCCCAGACTTCCCTTATTTCCGGTACCTCGGTGGCATCGGTTCCATTAACCTGAAAAAGGAAGAAGGAGCCAGCCAGTATATCATCCAGATTGTTTGCCACTGCCTCATAGTTTCTTGCATTTTCTACCTCCCAGGAATCAAAGAATGCAAGAATGGCTCTGGCTTCCGGAGACGTGCAATGTTCCAGGAGATGATGATGTAATTCTTTTGCCGCTTCAAAGCACTGTCTGGTTCTTTCAGGTTTCCCTTTATCATCTACGCCAAGCAGATAGCTAGAAGAATCAAAGAGGAAATTAGCTTTAACACCGGATGAACGACTCACTGGAAGTGGCACAACCATTTCATTCGGTATCTCTCTTTCTTTTTTCCCTCTAATTACTTTCTTTCGTGCAGAAACTACTCCCATCAGTTTTCCTGAATCATTGATAATCAAGCGATGAGATATTTTAGCAATCCCCCACCCTGCTCTGGCAACCTTTCCCTGCCGGCTGAGTTCATCATACAGATGAACCAATGATTGTAATATCATCGATGCACCTCACAATTCCGGAGATCCATAACTCCTTTCTCCAGTTTGCCATGGAAAAATTCCGGTACAATATTTTGAGAATCAGAATAATCCATATCATACAGCATGAATCCCAAATCTCTAGTTTCCGGATAAGGAATAATCACTTCATCCTCTTCTACCAGACGAAATCCCGCAGGAAACTCTCTGCACCCCAGATAAGGCTGATGATAACACTGCCCTTTTCTTGCTCTGCGGCAGAGCATTTCTTTGAATTTGCCAGGATTATCACTTGCATTGGCCTTATCGGTCATTTCAAAATGAACATGGATACAGTATCTTACATCTTTCAGTAAAGTTGCCGCTCTCTGCTGGATATCTTCTTTGGTTGATAAGTACATAATATTTTGCGTTTTTGCATTACTCATCACTGTATTCCCAGAAATTTTAGATTTAACCTCATTTCTCCGTATATTGGTAAATTTAATAGGACTTAAGAGATCAATCTCATCAATTACATATTTGAGACCTGGATGCCAGAAGATCGCCTCCACCAGCCCTCTGGCAGCGGAAGGCGTCATCATATCGTAAGACATCCTTTCCACCTTCAATTCAGGTCTGTTAAAAGAAGCATATGGTCCCCAGCATTCAATTTTCACACCAAATGCCATAATTTCCTCCTTTCATTATTCATTTAAGTTTATTTGTAATTAAGTATAATTCATGTTCTATGATATATCAAGTACAGGATTGAAGATTGAGTATTTCTCTGATATGATAAAATTGTCATTCATAATATGCGATTTCTTTACTGTATTTTGAATGTGGATTGAAATATTTACGTTTAGTTGTACAAAAGTACAAACGGGAAAAAGGGCAGGATATTCTGCTCTTTTTCTTTACCACATAATGCCCACCCCTTCCTTATCTTCTGTTTTTAATCCTTCTCTATCATCATAAGCATCCTCGTTTACCAACAGAGCCATCTCAGAATCCCCCTGAAAATAGCGTATGATTCCCTGTTCCATAAGCGCACGGAAAGGTGCTTTAGTGTTGTTATCAGTGCTGAATCTTACATTAACCATATACTGCGCTGCTCCCCTCATAAGATCTCTTGTACGTATCCCCTGATCCAGTAAAGCGGCAATTTTCTTTGCCTTCTCATCCAGCGGTATAAATACCGGTTTTGTCATACTCTCTATTAAATGGTATGATTTGCCTATATCCTCGAAAGCAAAATCATCCGATTTCTGCAGTATATTCTTATAATCCATATTGCCCTCGTTATTTTGATACCAGGATTCATAATAACTACGGATAGCCGCAGGATAGCCTATCTCATCCATTTTATAAGTATTTCTGATAATCTCGGTCACCTGTTTTTCTTTTTGCATGAAATGACTTCCCTTTTCCTTTTCTGTACGGAATATATGAGCTATACTTTTCGATGCAGCTTTCTTCCCTTCTCTATTGCAGCGGCCTGCACCCTGAATCAGACTGTCAAGCCCGGTATATTCCAGATATACCACAGGGAAATCTACGTCTACACCTACCGAAATAACACTGGTAGAAACCACCCGGCAAGGAGCTCCTGTCTGAAGCCTTTCCTTAATTTCTTCTATCACCTTCATACGATGCATCGGACATAGATTCGTCGATAAATAAAAGTTGTCCTTCCCTTCCATTCTCGAAAAGATTTCTTCTGCCTCTTTCTTTGTGGAGGCTATACAAAGGGATTGGAGACTACTCTTTAATTTTTCTGCTATATCATCATAGGTCAAGACCCCATCAAACTGGTAAGTGACCCGGTTGAAATATTGATAGAGCTCTGGAATATTTTCCATAATTTCTACCGGTTTTTGGGTCATATATTTACCAAGCTCCGGCTGAGTTGCACTACAGAGAAGAGCTGTACATCCATAGTAATTCACCAATTCTTCCAAGCCTTTAAGGCAGGGTTTTAAAAACTCTAAAGGTAACATCTGGGCTTCGTCAAAAATAATGACACTATTCACTATATTATGAAGCTTCCGGCACTTGGACGTACGATTGGAATACAGAGATTCCCAGAATTGTTCGTTCGTAGTAATGACTACAGGAGCATCCCAGTTCTCCGTAGCCAGTTTATTACGCTCCGCTATATTTTCACTCATATCGTCATAGCTTACGTTACTGTGACTCTCGAGAACATTTTCCTTCCCCAGAAAATCCTTAAAAATTTTTGCAGTCTGATCAATGATAGAAAGATAGGGAATTACATAAATGATTCGTTTCTTCTTCTGGGTTAATGCCTGATTCATAGCAAAAGCCATGGAAGAAATCGTTTTACCTCCACCCGTAGGAACAGTGAGAGAATACAGTCCTGCTTCTCCTTTCCCTTTTTCCATACAGGTCTTTAAAATTTCATATCTCTTTTCATTGATATCATTTGCCGGATGGAGATATCCTCGTACTTCCAACTGTTCAAAGAATCGTCGATGCAAATCCTCTATCGATTGGAATCCTCCCCGTTCCCTCTTTCCCTGATTCATAAAATTTTCTGTATCCAGAAAATCTGCATCTACAAGGCAGGAGAAAAGCATCCTCGTAAGCATCATCAGATCCATATTATCTTTTACAAACCGGCCTAAGACTGCCACATCAGGAAGCTTCTCTATGATTCCATAAGAAGAAATCTTTTCATATTCAGGAATATCCTTCTTGAGCCTTCCCCATAATGTTTTTTCTCCATCAGTATTTGTCTTCGATCCCTGATTCAATAAACCGCTATGATGTCCAGAAATACAGAAAGCTGCTATAGAGGCTGCCTGTCCTAATTCCTTTCTCCTGCACCATGCATATAAAGCTCCTGCTGTTGAATGATCTCCGCCCTTCTTTTTCTTTCCCTGTATGTATTCCTGAAAGTTCGTTCCAAATTTCCCCAAATCATGATTCTCTCCCAAAAATTCCCCAAACGCCTCCATACCAAATGAAGAGGCATAAAAGGCCGCAAGCCTTGCCGTGTTCTTCAAGTGTTCTTCCAGAGTCTGTATTCTATCGCCATCTGTATGTCCAATATACATTCTCGTCCCCTATCCCTGCTCAATTATCTCTCACGCGCATAAAACAATAATTATAAGTTATATAAGTTACATATATTATACCATTTCACTATGACAGGTTCTGTCATGTTTTAAAAATAATTTCTCTTAACCGTAGTTTTCGTAATAGAATTTTTTTCTAAACGGTCATCAATAGAAACTTCTATAAAAAAAGAGGGTGTGACAAAATGATAAGTCCTTTTATCCACCCTCTTGTTTTTTTATTTTCTTTTTTTATTCTTCACCCGTTTTGAGAAAAGATTTTATATCCCATAGATCATCGAAGGAGATGAGCCTTTCATCAACTTTCAGTTTCCTGTGTATCAGATCCACTTCCTGTACTGTCCCTTTCCATTTTTCGTAGTGGTCCTTTTCGTAGAAGACCACTTCTGCCAGGTCTCCTTTATGGATTTCTTTTATCTTTTTTGACAGAAGGTTTCCTCTGTCTTCTGTGATTTCTCTTTTCTCTTCTTTTTCTCTCGTCATTTCCGCAAGATATTCATCAAATCCCCGGAGGGAGGCGAAGGGTAGGAACTGCCTGGCTCTTTCTTTTCTATTCATGATGGCCTCCTACCTGATGGTTACGCATACGGATTGTGGATTTAGGGAGAAGGCTGGTGCCCCGGAGTATGGCATTTTTGCCAAACTGGCTTCTGATGGAAAGGACTGCCTGTTCCAGATTTCTTTCTTTTTCTTCTTTCTTCTGATTCGCAAAAAGGCTGCCTGCCGTCCATACTTCTTTTACGGGAACTACATGGTGAAGGCTGAGCCCTATCTGTCTTATGGGAATGGTACGGGAAACCTTTTCTCTGAAAAGATCGGTGAAGGCTTTTTCAATGACCGAAGGTATGTCTGTATATTCTGCCAGTTTCCTGGATCCGCCTCCATGGTCTCCACTGTATCCGGAGTAGCCGACGTAAAGGGAAATCCCATCAGTCATCATTCTTTTCTCTATGAGTTCCATGGTCAGAAGGTCTGCCATTTCCGTCATAATCATTTCTGCATCCTCAAATTCATAATCAGAAAAAAGAATCTGGCTGCTAGAGAGGAACCGGGTATCCGGTACATAACTTTTGATGTCTTCCATGGTGCATGGTTCCCTTCCATGAGCATGGTCTATGAGAAATTCCGCATTGACTCCGAATTCTTTGTAAAGTATCCTCTCATCAATATGGGCCACGCCGAAGAGATCATACACGCCGAGACGGGAGAGCCGCCGGGCGATTCCTTTCCCGATCTGCCAGAAATCAGTAATAGGCCGGTGATGCCACAGGGTTTCCTTAAAGAGATTTTCATCCAGATAGGCTTTGAAATCAGGGCGGTGCTTCGCCTCGATGTCCATGGCAATTTTCGCCAGAAAAAGATTGGTCCCCACTCCCGCCGTAGCACAGATACCGGTCCTGTCATAAATCAGATTCCGGAGATCATCGGCCAGCTCCATCGCCCCTTTATGGTACAGAGAAAGATAGCTTGTGGCATCGATGAAACATTCGTCAATAGAATACACATGGAGATCATCAGGTGATATTTTGGAAAGATACAGACTGACGATATAGGCAGACATTTCCATATACCGTTTCATCCTGGGCGGTGCCACGATATAGGAGAAGACTGAAGGGATTTCAAAAAGACGGCAGCGGTTCTTCACTCCCTTTGCTTTAAGGGAAGGAGAAACCGCAAGGCAGAGTGCGCCTGGGCCTCTGGTCTGATCTGCTACTACAAGGTCAGTCTTCATGGAATCAAGCCCTCTGTCCACACACTCCACAGAGGCGTAAAAACTTTTTAAATCAATACACATATACACCCGGTTCTTTTCATCCATTATTTTTCACCTCTACAGAACATTCGTTTTGTTTATTATAGCACATTTGTTCAGTATTGGAAGAAGGATATTAAAATTTCCCGGGATGAAAATTGTCCCTGACCTCCAGGATGCGGAAAAAATGAGAAGATACTGCAAAAAATATGCCACCATTTTCTCCTGTTTCCCTTTGGGCAGAAATTTTTTGTTACATCCTGTGCAGTCATCCGTCAGGTATGGTTCTGCTATACCTCCCGCTCATACCAATGACTTTGATTGCATTTTTCACATGACAAATAATAAGAAAACAAGTATGATAAAGACAGTGATCGGGCTGCATGGGACTGATGAGGCGGGAATAAGATATGCCCTTCTTAATCCCTGTGCAGCACAGAATCTGCAAAGAGCAGAGATCCTCTGTCTGCTGACATTCCTCTCCAGAGGAAATGAGGATTTCAGAGACTTTGAAAATCTGGAAGCTGATTTCCGATCCCTGCTCCTCACAGAAACAGATTCAGGTATATCCCCTGTCAACCAGAGAGATGATTTCCTGCATAAAACTGCTTTTTCAATAAGGAGGAAATGACTGTGAAAGATATCATACTGAATAATGGTGTTTCCATTCCGTCTATCGGTTTTGGAACCTATAAGTCTACTGAGTCTAAAGGATTTTCTGTGGTTATGGATGCCATCCGTGCCGGTTACCGTCATCTGGATACCGCAGCGGTCTATGGAAATGAAGAAGATGTGGGCCGGGCCATGAAGGAAAGCGGTATTCCAAGAAAGGATTTCTTTCTGACAACAAAGCTAGACCGCAACCATCTTGGTTATGAAAATGCGTACCGTGAATTTGAAGCTTCTTTAAAGAGACTGGGAACAGACTATATAGACCTTTATCTCATCCACTGGCCTAGAAGTGACTTCGGCAATCCTGATTTCGATGACTGGAAACAGCTGGACATAGAGTCATGGAAAGCGATGGAAGAGCTCTATCATGCAGGAAAGATCCGTGCTATCGGCGTCAGCAATTTCCTCATCCCCCATCTGGAAAATCTCATGAGTCATGCCACCGTCATGCCGGCGGTGAACCAGCTGGAACTTCATCCCGGCTATCTTCAGGAAGAGACTGTTTCCTTCTGCAAGGCCCATGGTATTGCACTGGAAGCATGGAGTCCTATCGGAAGAGCCCGTCTTCTGAATGACCCGTTACTCATGGAAATGGCCAAGACCTATCATACGACGGTCGCAGACCTCTGCCTTACCTTTGATCTGGAAAGTGATTTCATTATCCTTCCGAAATCTACCCATATGGAAAGGATGGAAGAAAATCTTAAGGCCGGAAGTTATGAAATTTCTGAATCCGATAAGATGAAAATAAGAAATATGCCATGCACCGGCTGGTCAGGTCTCCATCCTGACAGAGCGCCGGTAAAATAAAGAATAAGCTGTGAGCTCATAATGAAATGGTCTCCATTGGAAGTGTTTCCTGCTTCCAATGGAGACCATTTTTACCATATTATTCACCAGCACATTCCGTGCTTTTGCTGTCCATTCCCTCAATCTCTGTTTTCATGAAGGAAATCAATGTATTCCCTTCCCCAGATTTCTATACTGTCCAGGACCGGCTGGAACCGGCGCCCCATGTCGGTGAGGGAGTATTCTACTCTTGGAGGCACTTCCGGGTAGACTTTCCGATGGACGAGTCCCTCTTTTTCCATATATTTCAACTGAGAAGAGAGGGTGGCATGGGTGATACTGATCTTGCGTTCCAGATCATTGAACCGCATGGTTCCTTCGCTCAGGGCGTGAAGGATGAGAATGGCCCATTTACCCTGAAGAAGTTTCTGAGCTGTGACAAAGGGGCATATGCCAAAGAGTTGATTTTCCATAATATCCTCCTGTATCAGGGCTGCCTCTGCAGAGATTTTTACAAAGATTTTCAGAAAGGGAAAATTCCTGTAAAAATCTGCTTTGACATCCCCTCATTACGCAAGTATTTCATACCAGCTAAAGAAGAATTGCCTTCTTGTTCTTCATTTTAAACCAGTCGTATAATGAAAGCAAGTAAAAAAATAATACCAGGTAAGAATTTTGACACAGGAGATGATGATATGAAGATGCCTGTTATTTTTGCAGGTCACGGCAGTCCTATGATTGCCCTTGAAGATAATGATCTGACTCATGCTTTCCGTTCTCTGGGAGAGGAAGTCGTCCGCCGCTTCGGCGCGCCGAAGGCCATCCTTTCCTTATCTGCCCACTGGTACACCCGGGGGACTTTCATCCAGTCCGAGGAACATCCCAGGCAGATTTATGATATGTACGGATTCCCGAAGGAACTGTATGAAGTAGAGTACAAACCTTCCGGATACCGTCCGCTCACCGATCAGGTCCTCTCCTTACTCTCCCATGCTTCCATCAATGATGACTGGGGTATTGACCATGGAACCTGGACGGTACTGACTCACATGTTCCCCGGTGCAGAGATTCCGGTGGTCCAGCTTTCCATTGACGGTGCCGCTGGTCCAAAGAAAGCTTATGAAATGGGAAAATTACTGACACCTTTAAGAGAATCAAGATATCTCATCCTTGGCAGCGGAAATATTGTGCACAATCTGTACCGGCTGGAATGGGAGAATGAGAATGGCTCCCCTGCTGCTGACCGGTTCGATGATTTCATCACTACATCTGTAGAAAAGGGAGCAGATGCATCTGTGATCAACTATACCACCCACCCTGATGCGTCCTATGCAGTTCCTACGGATGACCATTTCCTTCCTTTAGTCTATACTCTGGGAGCCAGCACCGGCGAAAAGCCCCGGATTTATAACAATGTAAGAAATCTGGGTTCCATCTCCATGACCGGCTATGCCTTCGGCATGTAACCCGTTTTCAGAATTTCTATAGATTTTACAAAAAATACCGTCCATCCAATCAGAGAGTCCCCTCAATGATTCCCATTTTTTAAAGGAGGTAAAGCTATATCTCTTTCATTCAAGGTCTACCATTCCGGTCCAAAGGCCATTTTCGATGTCACATCCACCATCATTTATGGTGAAAAGGATGCCTTCCTCGTGGATGCCCAGTTCCAGAAATCCAAGGCAAAGGAACTGGTTGAAGAAATCCGCAAACTGGGAAAGACGCTGAAAGTCATCTACATTTCCCATTTCGACCCGGACTATTACTTCGGTCTTTCCACCATCCATGAAGCTTTCCCGGAGGCGGAGGTCCTCTCCACAGCCCAGACTGCCTGGATGATTTCTGCTACCATGGATGCCAAACTGGGTGTCTGGAAAGGAGCACTTGGTAAAGACAGCCCGGAAGGATTCATCGTGCCAACAGCAGTAAAGGCACTGCCTCTTCTAGAAAATCATGAGATCCGAATCATCCGGAATGAAGATGATGAGACCCATTCCTTCCTTTATGTCCCATCCACCGGCACCATTCTGGGCGGTGTCTCTCTGGCTGAAGGAAATCATCCATGGATGGCAGATACCAGAGGCCTCGATGAACTGGATAAATGGATCACCCAGGTAGAAACCATGAAGGCTCTCTCCCCAAAAGAGGTCATCGCCAGCCATCATTACGGAGATAATCCGGAATGCCGTCCTTCCATTCTGGACTGCACACTCTCCTATCTTAAGGATTATCGGGAAGCTTTGGCCAGCGGAAAGACTGCCGATGCCATCACTGCCATCATGACAGACAAATATCCTTCCCTTGGCGGAAAAGATACCCTCACTTTCGGCGCCAGAGTCATCACCGGCGTAGAACCATGGGAAAGAAAGAATCTATACCCCGGCGTCGACCACCATGTAATGGTAGATTTCATGCCTGCCAGCGCTTTTGATCTGGATTTCCATGATAACAGGACCCTGCCCTTTACCCAGACCGATGGCGAAGGAAAGGGATATACTGATACCATGGACTATACTGCCGTGGAAGTGGTAGACCGTGTCTTCATGGTCCACTGGCAGGAAACCAATGGCATCGCCGTCGTCCATCTGCAGAACTGGAATACTCTGGACGTATGGACAAATATCTACATCCCTGGCCAGCAGGGTATCCATCTCAAGGGAAAGATGATGCTGAAGAAATAAGAAGACCCTTGAGCGTTACTGGTTGTTTGAATACGGTTCAGCTGGAACAGGTTTCCTGAAAGATTCCGGCCTGCAGAAATAAAAAAGAGGTGCGGCAAAATGTCAAAGCATTTTGCCGCACCTCTTTTTCGCATCCATCAGAGGGATACATCTCTCTTTCCTGTCAGTTTGTAGAAGAGAAGGAGTGAGATGATAGAAGTCACTGTAAGGATGGTCGCATAAGCAGACGCATTCCCGTAGTTGCCACGGATGACTTCTGTGTAAATAGAAACTGTCAATGTCTGAGTCGAATTGGTATAGAGGATGATGGACGATGACAGTTCGCTGATAATGGTGACCCAGCTCATGATAGCGCCGGAAAGAACCCCTGGTGCCATCATGGGAACTGTGATTTTACGGAATGTAGTCATTTCCGAAGCGCCAAGGGAGATGGCCGCCTCTTCAATGGAAGGACTGATATTTCCCAGAACTGCCGTAGAAGAACGGACCGTATAGGGCATACGGCGGATGGCAAAGGAAATAATCATGATGAGTGCCGTCCCTGTCAGGATGAGCGGCGATTTGTTGAATGCAAATACGAAGGAAATACCGAGTACAGAGCCTGGAATGATGAAAGGGAACATGGTAATAACATCTATAGCACTGTTCAGCGGATTCTTCTTCCTTACAGAGAGGTAAGCAATAAGTACCCCAAGTACCAGAACGATGCATATAGCACAGAGTCCAAGAAAATAAGTATGCCAAATGACTGCATTATCCTTGGCAAAAAGGGTGGCTTCATAGCTCTGAAGCGCAAAGCCGCCGGTGAAAACCTGTCCTCCATTGGAAGCAAGGAAGGAAGTATAGATGACTACTGCCTGCGGAAGGACAGCCAGGCCTACCACCAGATATACCCACAGGTGGGACAGAATATTTTTGATGCCTTTTGCCTGTTCTGCTGCCATAGGTTTCAGTGCATTCATCGCATAGGTATTCCGATTTGCCAGGAAACGCTGTACGAAGAACATGACAATCGTAAGGCCGATGACGATGCAGCAGATGGCAGCTGCAAATCCGTCGTCCCCGCTCACTTCGCCCATGAACTGGTTGTAAATGAGTACCGGAAGAGTCTTGTATCCTTCGCCGATAAGCATAGGGGTACCAAAGTCTGCAAAGACCCGCATGAAGACAAGCATGGAGCTGGCAAGGAGTGTGGGCATTACCAGAGGAATGATAATCCTGAAAATACGGCCCATCCGTCCGCATCCCAGACTTTCGGCTGCTTCATTCAGAGAATTATCCAGACTTTTCAGTGCGCCGGATACATAGATGAATACCAGCGGGAAGGACTGCAGAGTGAATACGAGCACAATCCCTGCAAATCCATAGACACCGCCAAAATTCAGATCAAATGTGGAATTAAGGAACTGGGTAATGACCCCGTTTCTCCCCAGAAGCTGGATCCATGCATAAGCGCCGATAAATGGCGGCGACAGATAGGAAATGACAATGAGTATATTCAGGAAACTGCTGCCCCAGATTTTCAGCCGTCCCATGAGATAAGCCATGGGAAGTCCAAGGGCTGCTGCCAGGAATGTGGACACCACAGTGACTTTAAGGGAATTCACCATGGTCCCCCAATAGAATTTCTTCGCAAAGAACCGGGTAAAATACTGCAGTGATAAGGCACCGGTATCTCCGGAAATAATACTTTTATAAAGAATGAGGAAAATAGGATACAGAATGAAAAGGGCGAAAGATGCCAGTATAAGGATGCTGAAAAGGTTCCATATGGTGACTTTCTTATTCATGGCCTGCACCTTCTATCATGGACTGCTCTGTATCCTTCCGGAATACATTGATCAGATTCGGTTTCACAGTAAGAGTGACTGGAGTGCCGTCAGCAATGATATCGTGATCTTCTCTTGTCTCCAGCACCTCGATATCCTTTCCGGTTTCCAGATGGATGAAATAGTGAGTCGTAAGGCCAAGGAAAATGGAAGAAGAAATCACGCCCCGGATACCTTCACTTCCGTCTGTATGAATGACAAATTCCTCAGGCCGTACAGAAACTGTAACCTCTTCCCCATTTCCTGCATCTTTGACAAGTCCGGAAATCTTAGTCCTGTATTCACTGCCGGTGAAGGAAAGTACATGATCCTCTCCCGCAGAAAGAACAGCAGGAAGCAGATTCGACAGGCCGATAAAAGTGGAAACGAATACATTGGCAGGCCGTTTGTAAATATCTGCCGGTCTTCCAATCTGCTGGATAACTCCGTTATTCATGACAGCGATACGGTCAGAAACCGCCAGTGCTTCTTCCTGGTCATGGGTAACGTACATGGTGGTAATATCCACTTTCTTCTGAATCTGCTTGATAGCACTCCGCATTTCAATACGGAGCTTCGCATCCAGATTGGAAAGCGGTTCATCCATGAGAAGCACTTCCGGACGGATAACGATAGCCCTTGCCAGTGCCACACGCTGCTGCTGTCCGCCAGAAAGAGCCACAGGCATCCGATCTTTCAGATGGTCTATTTTTACCACCTTCAGGATATTATCCACCCGCTCTTCGATTTCCTTTTCCGGCACCTTTCGCATCCGCAGTCCAAAAGCCACATTATCCTTGACCGACATATGGGGGAATATGGCATAGTTCTGGAAAACCATACCCATATTGCGCTTATCTGGTGATACATCATTGATCACCTTTCCTCCGACGGAAATCGTACCGCCCTCGATGGAATTGAATCCGATAACCATACGGAGCAGAGTGGTCTTGCCACAGCCGGAAGGTCCGAGGAGAGTGAAGAACTCCCCTGCCTTAATGGCCAGATCCAGTCCATTAATGACTGTATTATTACCGTACTTTTTTACCACATGGTCTATATCAATGGAAACACTCATAGAATCTCCCTCTCCTCACAAAAGAGCAACTATCTCATTGAGAAAAACAAAACAGAATGGCCGGCAGGCAGACTGCCCTCTTTATCCTCTATTCTTCTTATCTGGTCTCATTCTGCTGAAATTATAATCTGAACTCTACCCTGATAAAAAAATGGGGAGGACCGCAAAAGCTACGGTCCTCCTCCCTCCATTCACTCCCGGAAGTCAGCAATTACTGACGGGAATTTTCCAGATGCTGGTTCCAGAGTTTTACGATTTCCTGCTTATGCTGAGATACCCAGCCTTCATCATAATTCTTGAACAGATGAATCTGATCCTGAGGTGTCATGTAATCAGCCAGCTGTACCCCCTTGCGGAGCGGACGAACAGTCAGAGTCTTGCCTGCTTCTTCCTGAATCTTCTTGGACAGCATGAAATCTACGAATTTCTTCGCATTGTCCAGATGTTTTGCACCTTTGATGATTTCTACAGATTCACCTGGGAAAATAGCCCCTTCCTTCGGGAATACGACCTTCACCGGTGCACCATTCTTCACATAGGTAGCTGCCGGGTCTTCCCATGTCAGACCTACGGTGTATTCACCGTCTGCTGTTCCTTTATGGACAGCGCCGGAGCTGTTCAGGAATTTGCCATCCACATTCTTAATGAAATTATCCACATAAGCCCATGCTTCTGGAGACAGCGGATCTCCATCTTTTCCTTTGGCATAGAGCATAGCCATAAGACTCTGGAATGCAGAAGAAGAGTTTGCCGGATCACCGAAAGCAATCTTGCCCTTCAGTTCCGGATTCAGCAGATCATCAAATCCATCGATTTTCATATCTCCTGCCAGTTTTGTATTTACAATAAATACAGTGGGATCTGCAAAGGCCGGTGTAAAGTATCCAGTCTTATTTCTTGCACTTTCCAGCATATTCTTATCTTCTGGAGATACATATTTTTCAAACAGATCCTTCTGGGATTCAAGCATCGTCTGGTCTGCAGCCCAAAGTACATCGCCCTGCGGATTATCCTTTTCAGAAGCCACACGCTTTACCAGCGGGCCGGTACCAGCTACGATCACATTGACCTTAATACCTGTTTCCTTTTCAAACTGTGGAATAACCAGATTGTTCAGACTTTCACTGCGGGCGGTGTAGACAGTGAGTACCTTTTCCCCGCCGCCGGCTGCTGCTTCTTTCTTATCTCCCCCGCAGCCTGCCAGAATACCGCAAGCCAGTGCTGCACAAGCCAGAACAGCTGCCATCTTCTTCATTTTCAACATAACTCTGCCTCCCTTGAATAATAACGCTCAGTCCTTCAAAGCAATCATATAATTATTTATACCAATTATATCATTCATCAAGCAAAAATAGTCATATTATTCTTATTTGGTATAGTTTCTGTAAACTTCATTCTCTTATTATCATAGTAACTGGCTGTTTCAAATATTTATCAAGAACTTTTAGTATACATTTATATGATTATGAGAGATAACTTTTAGGAAAAATCCAAATTAAACGTAAAAGAATCTGAATTGAGATTAAGTTGTAAAAACTTTATAGCTTTTATTATGAAGCTATTCATTCATCCTGCAATACCTCTAAAAAATGGCGATTAGATATGAGTGGAGGTTATAAAAACTTTCACAAATTAATGAGTGAAGCTATGAAATTTGAAAGAAGGTTGTAAAGACTTCATAATTTATAATTTATAAAATCTTATGAATAACAGCGCAGTACCATCTGTCTAACATATAATCAGCAGCTTGTTCCTCCCAGCCTCTTCCAGACACCATCTTTCTAATAGGTAAGAGGACACATTGGATATATAAAGCAAAAAGCCCAACCTTTCGGTTGAACTTCTTTATTCATCAGCAGCTTGTTCCTCCCAGCCTCTTACAGACACCCTCTTCCTAATGGGCAAGAGGCACATCGGATATATAAAGCAAAAAGCCCAACCTTTCGGTTGAGCTTCTTTATTCATCAGCGGCTTGTTCCTCCCAGCCTCTACAGCCACCATCTTGCTGAAGATGAAAGGCAAGTTATTAAAGAAGAAGGTAAAAATCCTATAATTCTCTATATAATAAAAAAATCAAAATGTTTTTTTACCTTCTCTCAACTCTCTAAACTCAACTCTCAACTCTATAAAAAAAGCACTTGCATTTCTGCAAGTGCTTTTTCTTCTTAATCAGCAGCTTCCTATCCTCCCAGGCCGCTTCCAGCCAAGTACTTTCGGCGT
>OLSG01000485.1_pt1 | contig 50417 bp, 67 predicted proteins | sample 1673041 | NCBI WGS metagenome assembly OLSG01 (sample SAMEA3136749, study PRJEB25190) | human gut metagenome | reverse complement strand
TCTAAAATTAAGGAGTCCACTATTGGAAAGTGTCCTTGACAAGGGGTACAGTTTACAAAGCTTTTACAACCTTCTCTCAACTCTCGTAACTCAAATCTCAACTCTCGCCCCTATGGACGACAATAGTTGAGCAACGCTAATGATATCAGAAGGGAATCTATGTTCTCTATACCGATTCATTCCTGATTGTGATATAGTGAATGATATTAACTGATTTATATAAGAAAGGCGGAGTTCGATGAATATTATTGATGAACTGAAATGGCGTGGTGCCGTCAATCAGCAGACTGATGAAGAAGGATTATACAAACTGGCAGGGGAGAAATCCATTTCCCTCTACTGTGGTATCGATCCCACCGGCGACAGCATGCACATTGGTCATCTCATTCCTTTTATGATTCTGAAGCGTTTCCAGCTGGCAGGCCATCATCCGGTAATCCTTATCGGTGGCGGCACCGGTTCCATCGGAGATCCTTCCGGCCGTAAATCGGAAAGAGTACTCCAGTCTGCGGAAACGGTAAAGCACAATGCAGAATGCCTTACTGAACAGATGAAGAAACTCTTCGGAGAAGACGGATTCACCATGGTGAACAACTATGACTGGCTCTCTAAGATTTCCCTCCTTGATTTCCTCCGGGACTATGGCAAACTGTTCAATATCAATACCATGCTGGCCAAGGATGTAGTAGCATCCCGTCTGGAAACCGGCATTTCCTTTACAGAATTCTCCTACCAGATCCTCCAGTCCATCGATTTCAAGATGCTCTACGATAATTACAATGTACAGCTTCAGATCGGCGGCGCAGATCAGTGGGGCAATATCACCAACGGCGTAGATCTCCTGAGAAAGACGGAAGATGCAAGAGATGTATTCGGTCTCACCATTCCGCTCATGCTGAAAGCAGACGGAACCAAGTTCGGCAAGACTGCCGGCGGCGCTGTATGGCTGGATCCAAAGAAGACATCTCCTTACGAATTCTATCAGTTCTGGTTCAACCAGGATGACCGGGATGTTGTGAAGTACCTGAAATACTTCACCTTCCTTTCCAGAGAAGAAATCGAAGCTCTCGAAAAAGATGTGGCAGAACATCCGGAATACAGAAATGCCCAGAGAAGACTGGCAGAAGAAGTCACCCGCTTCGTTCATGGCGAAGAAGGCCTGAAACAGGCAGAAAAAGTGACAGAAGCACTCTTCTCCGGCAATATTGCTGAACTTTCCGGCGAAGAAATCGAAGGCGCTTTCCGCAATACCAAGGGCGGAGAAGTCCATGAAGCACCGATCAACATCGTCGATGCTCTTGTAGAAGCAGGAGTTGAAAAATCCAAGCGTCAGGCAAGAGAAGACGTAAAGAACGGCGCTATCCGTGTAAACGGCGTACAGGTGAAGGACATTGAAGCCATGGTTTCCGCTCATCCAAACACTGACGGAAAATTCATTATCGTAAGAAAAGGCAAGAAGAACTACTTCTCCATTGCAGTAAAATAATAGGGATAAGCTCAAAGCTCAGCAAAGGTATCGGCTCCGCCGATACCTTTTTTATATGACGTCTGACATCTGATTCATACTGTGTGAGAATCTCCTCACTATTCCCTCTTTTCTCTTCTCTGTCTTTTAAGGTCTCGCGCCGTTGACCCTCGGGCTTCATAATAAAAAAACTGACGTTTTTTACCTTCGCTCAACTCTTAAATCTCAAAACTCAACTCTGATGTTATCCATTGGTAGCTCTTTACCTTTTGTGCTATACTACTTGTACGAATATTTTCTATATTGAAAGGGAGAGTAACTATGAAATTTGAATTCAATCATAACAATTTCAACGTGCTCGATTTGGAGAAGAGCATTGCTTTCTATGAGGAAGCTTTAGGCCTCAAGGTAGTTAGACGGTATGAAGCTCCCGACGGCTCCTTTATTCTTGCGTACATGGGTGATGGAAAGACCGGCCATCAGCTGGAACTCACCTGGCTCAGAGACCGTAAGGAACCTTACAATCTGGGAGAGAATGAATTCCATCTGGCTCTTGCCACCGATAATATGGAAGAAGCCCATGAAAAGCACAAGAAGATGGGCTGCATCTGCTACGAAAATCCTGCCATGGGCATCTATTTCATCAATGATCCTGACGGATACTGGATTGAAATCATTCCGGGAGGCAAATAGTGGATCCTATTTTTACAAGGACAGCCCGGGTGATTGGTGAAGAAGGGGTAGACCTTCTCTCCACGAAGACCGTAGCCGTATTTGGCATCGGCGGCGTCGGTTCCTATGCAGCTGAGGCACTGGTGCGCGCCGGCATCGGGCACCTCATTTTCATCGACAAAGATGAAGTGGAAGAAACCAATCTGAACCGGCAGCTCGTGGCTGACCGGACCACCATCGGACGGAACAAGGCGGAAATCATGGTGGAAAGAGCGCACCGGGTGAATCCTTCCTGTGATGCAAAGGCTCTTCCTGTGTACTACAAACCGGGAGAAGAAGATTTCATCCGGAACCTTCATGCTGATTTCATCATCGATGCTATTGATGACGTGCCGGCGAAAGTTTCCATTGCGGAAATCTGCTGGAAACTGAAAATACCGGAAATTTCCTCCATGGGCACCGGCAATCGCCTGCGCCCGGAAATGCTGCAGATTTCCGACATTAATAAAACCTCTGTCTGCCATCTGGCAAGAAAGATGAGGAAAGAGCTGAAAGAAAGAAGAGTCAGGAAACTGACGGTGGTGTACTCCAAAGAACTGCCTCATAAACCGATTGGCGAAGGGCATGCACCAGGCTCTACCTCCTTCGTGCCGCCTGTTTCCGGCATGATGATGGCAGGCTATGTAGTCCGCAATCTTCTGAAAGATTTGGACAATATGGAATAGGAAGGGATGGTTCCATGGCAGAAATCCTCCATCCTGACTGGATCACCGTCAGGAATGATGGAAAGAATGTGATCGGATACGACCAGGAATGGTATCCGGAAAAAAGGCAGAAACTGGCAGGCTGCGGTCCTACCACCGGCTCCATGATGGCTGCCTATATAGAAAGAAAAGAATGGGGAAAGAAGATTGAAACCAGAGAAGAAGCACTGGATCTCATGCTGGATATCTGGAAATATGCCACCCCGAGGATGCACGGCCTCTATAAGACCCGCTGGCTGAAAGAAGGACTGAACCAGTTCATGAAGGAAAACCACCTGAAAGGAAAGGTGGAAGCCCTTTCTGTACCGTCCATCCATCTTCTGGCGCCAAGTTTTGAAAAGACAAAAGCATTCATCGAAGAAGGGCTGAAAGCCGACTGCCCCATCGGTTTCCTCAACCTCCACTCCGGCGGTGAATATATTCCCTACCACTGGCACTGGATGCCTCTCGTAAAGATCGAAGACCGGGAAGAAGGGACCTACTGCACCCTCTGGGACGAAGGGGTCACCTACATGTTCAATCTGAAGAACTGGCTGAAAAACACTAAATTCGGCGGCGGCTTCGTAAGAATCATGGATACGGATACCAAGAGCGAAGAACAGTGAGCAGAAAAAGACAGTGAAGAGAGAAGAGGAATGAGATTTTTCACCAGACAGTAAGACAGTCAGACGTCAGACTTGCGGTGCCGGCTCCGCCCATAAGAATTAAATAAAACCCATGCTGAAAAGATAATGTCAGCATGGGTTTTATAATGTGGATGGCTGGTCAAACGGCTTTAAACCTGCCGGCGAAACCGACGTCCTTTGTCCATAGTTCTGAGCTCTTCGCTGAGGAATGGCGAAATGCTTTGGCATTTTGTCATTCCTTTTTACATAAAGAAAATTTTCAATATTTTGTTAGCACTCTATTGACATGAGTGCTAAACATGAATATAATAATAACTGTCAGGAGAAAATCCTGTTGATCGGATACAGAAAAATGAAGGAGAAAGGAGGTTATGCTATGATGAACGGTTTGATTCCTTTTGATGGTCTCTTTGGTGATGCGGCCCTTGATGATTTCTTTGGCACCCCTTCCCGTCAGAAAATGCGTTTCATGCCGAAGGTAGATATTGAAGGCTACAGCGACCGGTATGAAGTGGTCATGGATGTACCGGGATTTACAAAGGATGAAGTGGAAATCACTTATGAAAAGGGCATCCTTACCATTGGGGCAAAGAAAGCAAAGAAAGTGAATGAAGAGGAACATCACTATATCCGGAGAGAAAGAGCCAGCTATTCCTTCCAGCGCCAGTTCTCTGTAAAGGATATTGAAGAAAGCGGCATTTCCGCATCTCTCAAAGATGGTGTGCTCCGTGTCCGTCTTCCGAAGAAAGACATCCATGCACCAGGAAAAGCACATCGCATTGAAATTGGCTGATTTTAAATGATCCATATAACAGGAACAGAGAATGTAAAAAAGCTCTATTCTTTGTGGAAGAGGCTGTGTTTCCATAAAGGATAGAGCTTATAATGACTCTTCTGGATGCAGTATATAAAGTATGGATTGTCCGTAGAAATATATGAAAAATGGATAATAAAAAAGAAGAACCTTAATTATTGATTCGCGGCAACAAATCAGAGAAGGATTCTTCTTAAGAAAAGTATACCATATGAATTAGAGAAAACAAATAACGACTCAGAAAATTCTGGTCTCCCATAAACTGCCATTTGAACAGGTCATCGGTTTCTTTCATCTGGTTATGGGATTGCACAGGCTTATCTGGAGGCTGATTCAACAGAGGTTATTCTCAACCGTAGAAAACCTGACATACCCGATTTAAACTTATCTGAGATAAGCTGGAATGACTCTCGCAGACAAATGTGAAGAAAATAATCAGCTTGTCCGATGAATGAATTATCTGATGAAATAAGGAGAAATATACTGAGTAAAGGATTTTCAACAGTAAACCATGTGGGTATTACAGTAAGCAATCTGGATAAATCTATTGAGTTTTATGAAGCACTTACAGGCAAAAAGATTGTGAACAGAGATGAACTCAGTGGAAAAAGAATGGCACAGACCCAGGGACTGGATAATACATTGATCCGGTATGCCAATCTTCATTTAGACAATATCAATCTTGATATTCTGGAATATGTGGAACCAAAATCTACGAAGGCCCATTATACCAATGATCAGATCAGTGCGCTGCACCTCTGTCTTGAAGTTGAAGATCTGAAAGCTGCCGTTGCCCGTTTAAAGGAAATCGGTGTGGAACCGGAAGGGGAACCTATTTACTTTGAAGAGCAGGACGGCCTGAAATCTGGATTTGGTACCGGTGTTGTTTATTTCAGAGATCCAGATGGCACAAGTCTGGAACTGATTGAACCAAAAGGTCCATTCAAAAGAGGTTAATATAAAAGAATAACAGATAAAAAAGGGCGGTACGAAAATGTGACAGCATTTTTACCGCCCTTTTGGGTGAAAAAATTTCTACGATTTCCTCTGTGATGAAGAAAGGCAGTTATCATTATTTGTTCCATAAAATCAAAATATAAGATATAGCTGACAGTCTTTTATATACTCATTGTCAAGGACCTTCCGTCTGATTATCTGGTGTCTGACTGTCTGATTGGCGGGTGAGCAGGTATTCCACTGTTCCTATTCTTTGTTATTTTTTTATCATTCATGTATAATAGAAAGAGAATAACGAAAAAGTAACAAGGAGGAAAATTTTATGAAGAAAAGTCTGGCAGCCCTTGCACTGTCTCTGGCTATGATTCCGTGCATGGCTATGGCCGCTGGGAAAGCGCCCACATCCCAGAAGATGCTCGATGATTATGGCAAATACGTGGTAGTATATTCCAGCGATGATGAAAGAGTCTATGCAGATGCGGATACTATTGAAAGAGATCCGGTTTCTGCCGGCGCCCTTCCCATCATCCGGGCGACTCTCTATGCAGAAGTGTACAAGGATAACCTCACCTATCCGGATTATGGAAATTACCAGATCGTAGATCACATCCTTCAGTATGAAACGGCTGTCGGTGCTGATCAGTATGGAAACGAAATCAAATACCGCATTCTGAACCGGCTTCAGGGTGCTTATGATGCAGACGGCAGACCGATCGTCTACAACAATCCGAAGGAGGACCCGGCGGACGAAGCAGAAGATATTTATCTCACCCTCTATCGTCTGTCCAAACCAGATTAATAGCACTGGAAAGAATGAGCTTTCCCTTTTTATGGGGAAGCTCTTTTTATTTTCATTGCCAGGGTATATAATTGCTATCTGTGCAGCAATAAGGCAAAGGAGATGACGGAATGAAGCTTTTTATCGCAGGAGGCTGCGGGGATGAAGGACGGAGCTGTTTCTATGTGGAGGGAGAGAACCATGCTTTCTTCGTAGATGCAGGCACATCGACTGACGGATTTGACAGGATACCGGATGTGACAGCAGAGGAAATCAGGAAGGCAGAGTATCTTCTCATCACCCATTCCCACAAGGATCATACAGGAGCCATCGAATATCTGGTGAATCAGGGATTCCAGGGGATGATTGTCATGACTAATCAGACCTATCGGCAGATCCATTACAAGCCTTTGAATACCATGATCCTTGATTCCACCGCTCCTGAGCTGGAACTGGCGCCGGGACTCCGGATTTCCTGGGGAAGGACAGGCCATTGCGCCGGCGCTGTGTGGTATGACGTGGAAGTGGAAGGAAAGCATGTCTTCTTCTCCGGAGATTACCGGGAAGATGATCCATTCTACCGGTCCGATCCGGTCCGTCATCTTCATGCAGATATGGCAGTGATCGACGGTGCCTACAGCCGGGATGACCGGGGAAGTGACATGAGAGAGGCGGTAAGGGAGGCGGCAGGACATCTTCTTTCTTCCACGAAAGCCCTTCTCCTTCCTGTGCCCCATTATGGAAGGGGGCTTTCCATGGCCGTTTATTTCCATGAAAAGTTCAAAGACCATTCTTTCTATTTCTCAAAGAAACTTTATGATGAATGGATCCGGCTGGGACATCGGAAATATTTTGCCAATGATAATGTGACAGCCCTTCCTTTTGAAACTTTCCGGCTCTGGGATGAAGAGACCATAGAAGAAGGGGGCATATATTTCCTCACTGATGCCCAGCTTTCAAGAGCAAAGAGCCACGAACTCATCCATGCCCATGATGAGCTTTCTGTCCTCCTTACCGGGAGTATCCATGGATACGGCAATGCAAAGTGTCTCTATGAATCGGGACGGGCAAAGCTGGCTCTCTGGCCTAACCACATGACCCTTCGGGAAATGGAAGAACTGAAAGCAGAGAATGATATGACTTTCGTGATTCCTTTCCATAATAAGAATGTGAAAGCCGAAAGGGATATGTTTGAGTTCTAAGAGAAGATTTCCTGTTATTTTACTGTTCTTTATATGGTATAATACAGATGAAATCTGTTTCCCGTTTCAAAGGAAGGAAAGGGTGAGGCATTATGCTTAGATATAAAACAATTCTGGTACCCTACGATGGTTCTGACCATGCGAAAAAAGCACTGACTCAGGCCATTGATATTGCAAGATCCGGAGAAGGTGCGAAATTGTATATTGCCGTAGTGTGCAATATGATTTCCGCTATGGGAAACTTTGATCAGGTATCTATCGCTGAAGGCAGCCTGACAACAAAGCTTTCCGCAGATCTGGAAAGACAGTGCAAAGAAGATCTGGAAGAAGCAGCGAAAACTGTTCCGGAAGATATTCCGCACGAAGAACTCTACGAAGTCGGTTCTCCAGGACCGGTTCTGCTCAATATGGCAGAAGACAAGAAATGTGATCTCATCGTCATGGGAAGCCGTGGCCTTGGACCGCTGAAAGGAATCTTCATGGGTTCCGTATCCAGCTATCTGGTCAGCCGTTCTAAATGCCCGGTGCTTATAGTGAAATAAAAAATAGAGCTGCTCTTGCAGCTCTATTTTTTTTAGAGTTTAGAGTTTAGAGTTGAGTTTTGAGATTTGAGATTTGAGAGAAGGTAAAAAACATCAGTTTTTTATTTTTATATTTCGGCGAACCCGCCACCTTCGCTCATAGCTCTGATCTCATCGCTCATAGCTGATTTTTAAGTATCGCGCCGTTGACTGTTTTCCGCTATCCGTCCCTCGCAATTCCGCTATCGGGACCATGCGAGTATTAACCTGTTCAATCTCGGCCATATAAACTCATCCAGTCCTTAAAATAGGGCTGCCCCCTTAAAAGCGCGAAGCGCTCATGGCCGGGGGAAGTCTTTTACCTTAAAGGCAAAAGAAAGGGGGAAAACCGCACTATGAGACGCTAAAGGTATCGCGCCGTTATCCGTAATTCTATTCATTGCGAATCGCCGAGCTTTTAGAGCACTTGTGTTCTAAATCGGGGGAGCTGGAAACGGCCGGAGGACGTTTTCTGAGGGGGAAATGCCAAAAAAGCTCAGAGCTTTTTTGACATGAGATTTATTTAAGTCATACGAGCCTCCAGTGACACTTATCCAATATGCAGATCTCATCGATGAAGGGGGGATTTCATCCCCTCTTTTCATTTATCTGTAGTTTTTCCCCATAGGTTGTTATAAAATAAGAATGGTACGATAAATACATAATAGATAAAAAGATAATGGATGTGATACTATGGCAAACCGGCGGTGGCTGAAACACGAAGTGGCAGACTGGATCGCTGATGATGTAATCAATGAAGAGACGGGAAAGAAAATACTTTCCCGGTATAAGAAATCCACTATATTTGCTTATCAGGAAGCTTTTTTTCTGCTGGCGGCAGCCTGCATCACCGGCGGGATTTTCTTCCTCTGTGCCAGCCTCTGGAATGGGCTTTCCCAGGATGAACGGTTCCTCCTGGCCCTGGGGCCCCTGGCTCTGTCTTTCCTTCTGGTGGTGGCAGTGGTTCTTTTCGATAAGAAGGTGCCGGATAAGAAGAAGGAAATAGAAAAAGAAGGTCCGCTGGAAGAAATCCTGGAAGACGGCACGGAAAAGGAAATCATCAAAGAAGAGGAAATCACCTATCATCACCGGGTGCCTGTGTTCCTCAGGGAGGCCATCACCACCTTCCACGGGCTCTGCCTCATTGCAGCCTTCTGGATGGTGGGAGATTCCTTTGCCCTTTCTTCTGATATGTATGGAGGGCTGGCACTCATCGGCCTTCTCCTCCTCTTTGTCACTCTGGCCACTGGTTCGGCAGGTACAGGTATCCTTTACATGATGGTGTCGGTGGGGGTATTCTACACTGCGCCTCTTCGGGGCTGGCCGGAATTTGTTTCCTGGCTTTACATGGTTTTTGCCCTTTTCTTTCTGGGGCATATGCTGAAAGCCCATCGGGACAGAGCGGTAATCTGCTTCTCCTGGGTATGGGCTGTAGGAATTCTCCTTCTGATTTTCTGGTCTGCAGGAAATATGCTGTGGCAGACTTTATTCTTCTCTCTGGCGGCATCCCTTACATGGATGGCCGGCGGACTTTTCCGGGAATATGGCCTTGGAGCAGAAGCACTCCGCTTCTTCGGCGGGATCGCAGTCTTTGCAGTCCTTCTGGAAGGTTCCTACGGCGTGGTATGGGAAAGCATTTCAGGAAGCTATTCCCTCTGGATTCTCTTCCTGCTCTTCCTTGCTGCTGACGGCGTCCTTCTCTTCCGCATTGCGTTGAAGAAGGAATGGCTTTCCGTGCTGGCAGGCCTTACGCCTTTCATCCTTGGCCTTTCAGCAGTGATTTCTATCTTTGAAACCACCGGCGCTCTTCCTGCCATGCTGGTATCTGTGTATGCAGGAGTGCTGGCAGCCGGCGTGATTATCCGGGGATTCCAGATGGACCGGCCCTCCCAGCGCTGGGCGGGGGTGCTTCTTCTGGCAGGAAATGGAGCCATCAGAGTGGTGGATTCTGCTCTTTCCTTTGCCCAGCGGGGCATCTTTTTCCTGGTAATCGGCATCCTGGCAGCAGTCATCTGCTATCTCCTCTACATTCCTGTGCGGTATAAGAAGAGGAAGATGAAGTCCAGTACCCCAGTGGAAATGACAGAAGAAAAGAAGGAGGAAGAATGATGATTCAGAAAAAATTAGCTCTTATCCTCCTTTTGATCGTATTTGCAGTGGAAGGGATTTCCCTCTTCTGGATGAGAGGCGACTACCGGGCCACCATGCTGGACGGCGCAGAATATGAAGTGCCGGCCGCCATTGATTTCAAGGGAGATTTCTATGGAAGGAACTATCTCCCGGTCTATATTCCTCTCACAGAAGCCGAGTGGAAGGGAAATGTAACACCGGAAAAAGGGGAGGAAATCTACCTTTCCTTTGATAAAGACAGCCGGGGACTTCTGGAAATCACCGGTGCTTCCAATGTGAAGCCAAACGGGATGTACATCATCACCCGGGTGACTAATGTAAATGAAAATATGGTAAACTTTGATTTCCCGGCCCACCGGTTCTATATGTCACCGGAGGAATTGAAGAAACTGGCTATTGTAGAACTTTCTGAACGGGTACAGGTCAAAGATGAAAGCGGAAAGAAAACAGAAACAAGGATGAAGAATGATCTCACCGCTCTCATCCATATCAAAGACGGAAGGGTGGTCATTTCCAAAGTACTGGCCAATTCTTCTCCTATTGAACAGACCTATACTACTGTAGGAAAGAATCTCACTGTCACCTATTCTCGGGGACCGAAGGAAAAAGACCGGTTTACCGTAGGAAGAGATACAGTCACCAATTCGTAATCACCGATTCATGAAAGGAAGGTGAAGGTCATGTATATCATACTGATGCGTCATGGAGAAGCGGAAGCAGAAACAGAAGAAGTGATGAATCAGAACCGCTCTCTCACACCAAAGGGGATGCGGCAGGTCCGGAAATCCGCCCGCATACTGGCCAGATTTCTGAAAGAAAGACCGGTGCGTATTTACACCTCTCCTTATAGAAGAACAAGGGAGACTGCTGCCATCCTGGCAGAAGAATGTTTCTCTGAAGGAATCCATACGGCTGAAGAGCTCCTTCAGCCAGACTGGAAAATGGTGCGGAATCATCTGGTGCAGGATGGTTCGCCCATCGTTTTCGTAAGCCATCATCCATTCCTTCAGTCCTATCTCATGACCACTGCAGGAGCAGCGGTGAAATTTGATCTGGCCGGTGTGGCCATCATCGATTATGATATTCCCTGGAGTCAGGGGAAACTGATGGGATATATCACCCCTGGCCTGAAAGATTTAAAGAAGGAGTGATATGATGATTCCTGTACTGACTATAGCAGGCTCGGACTCTTCCGGCGGCGCCGGAATCCAGGCAGACCTTAAAACCTTTGCCGCCCTTGGCACCTATGGCATGAGCTGTATCTGCGCATTGACCGCCCAGAATACAAAAGGGGTGTCCATGGTGGTGAATACACCGGTAGAAATGGTGAAAGCCCAGCTGGATGCCATTTATGATGATATTCCGCCAAAAGCAGTGAAGACCGGCATGCTTTCTACGCCGGACATTGTAGAGACAGTGGCAGATTTCCTTTCTGCCCATAAGCAGCCTCTCGTGGTAGATCCTGTGATGGTAGCCACCAGCGGCGCTGTCCTTCTGGAAAAAGCAGCCATTGAGACCTATAAGAAGAAACTGATACCTTTAAGCACAGTCATCACTCCGAATATCCCGGAAACAGAAGTACTGACCGGCATGAAAATCACCAGCCAGAAGGACATGAAGGAAGCAGCAGAAAAGCTCATGGACCTTGGGCCTTCTGCAGTCCTTGTGAAAGGCGGCCATCTGGTGGAAGATGCCCTCGACATCCTCTACGACGGAAAGGAATTCCATATTTTCCAGGGAAAGAAATGGGACACCATGAATACCCATGGCACCGGATGCACTCTGTCCAGCGCCATCGCAGCTTCCCTTGCCAAAGGGATGACCCTTACAGAAGCAGTAGGGGAAGGGAAGAAATACATGAACGGCGCCATTGAAAGAGCGGTCCATGATTCCGTCGGCCACGGCCACGGCCCGGTCCACCATTTCTGGCTCTATGGAGACAGCTGGGGGAGGATGAAATGAATTACCCCTTCTTTGCCTTCATGTCCCGCATGAAATATATTGCCCGCTGGGGGCTGATGAGGAATTCCATTCCTGAAAATGATGCAGAACACACCCTTCAGACTGTCATGATCGCCCATGGACTGGCAGTCATCGGGCGGGATATCTTCCATAAAGATATGGATCCTGAACATGCGGCCATGCTCGCTCTCTACCATGATGCCAGCGAAGTCTTCACCGGCGACATGCCTACGCCGGTCAAATATTTCACCAGCGACCTTCATCTTCAGTATGAAAAGATAGAAGAACAGGCAAGAGAGAAACTGCTCTCCACCCTGCCGGATGAATTGAAGGAAACCTACCGTCCTCTTGTGACAGACATGGAAAAGGATCCTCTCTGGCCCATAGCCAAAGCGGCAGATACTCTTTCCGCTTACCTTAAATGTGTAGAAGAACTGCGGGATGGAAATAAGGAATTCAAAGAAGCTCACCGGACCATAGGAGACAAGCTCCGTTCCCTCCATATGGAAGAAGTGGACTGGTTCATGGACCACTTCACAGAATGTTTCAATGAAAGCCTTGATGAACTGAATAAAAATTTTAGCTGACAAAAAGCCGGTTGTTCAAGCACAACCGGCTTTTTGTCAGCTAAGAGCGATGAGCTCATGGCTGTTTTAGTGGTATTACATCGTTATCCAGAAGGCTTTAAAAATAATGAATATTTTAAACCTTCTCTCAACTCTCGTAACTTAGCTCTCAACTCTGTTCTGCAGGAATATCTGCAAAATATTTATTGTCAACGTTGAATTATAGGAGTAGTTGTTATATCATGTAAATATGTAAACTTCTTATGATTTTTAACAATAACAATAAAGGGATGGAATTATGGTACAGGGTGAAGCAGTGGCAGCAAGAAGCAGGACAAGGGATATGGTTCTTTTTGGATTATTTACGGCGCTCATTGCTATCGGTGCTTTTATCCGGGTGCCGGTGCCCTTATGTCCTTTTACTCTCCAGCTTCTCTTTACCACTCTGGCAGGGCTCATCCTGGGGAGCCGGAAGGGGGCTCTTTCTGTTTCCCTCTACGTGCTTTTTGGACTGGCCGGCGTTCCTGTATTTACAGAAGGGGGCGGTCCTTCCTATATTCTCCAGCCTACCTTCGGATATCTTCTGGGTTTCATAGCAGGGGCATGGCTTACCGGTAAAATCCGGGAATCTTTTGATTCCTGGTCCTTTGGAAAGGTACTCTTTGCCAATCTGGCAGGCCTTATGGTGGTATACCTCTTCGGCATGGTTTACGTATATTTCATGAACAATGTATATATTGGAAAAGAAATCGGTGTCTGGGCTATCATATTATACTGCTTCATCCTGGCAGTGCCCGGGGATCTCTGCCTCTGCGTTTTAGCCGCTTTCCTTTCAAAGAGGCTGGCAAAGGCCATTGGAAATCAGGAATAAAAAGATGGTATCCATCTTTTTTTATTGCATAAGGAGGTTTATATGAGCAAGGGATTATTTATTACAGGGACTGACACCGATATCGGTAAAACATATGTGACTGCCCTCATCGTAAAAACATTAAGAAAAGCAGGACTGGATGTGGGATATTACAAGGCGGCTATCAGCGGAGCGCCCACTGTGGGAGAATCAGATGCAGGCTTTGTCAATAAGTTTGCAGATATTAAGGAACCGGAAGATATGATTCTTTCCTATCTCTATCAGCATGCCGTTTCTCCTCATCTGGCAGCCCGGCTGGAAGGAAATCCGGTAGAAAAAGAGGTCATCCTTAAAGCGTGGAAAAGAGTGACTGAAAAGTATCCCTATGTGACCATGGAAGGAAGCGGCGGCATCGTATGCCCCATCCGCCACGATGAAAAGGCAGTCTATTATCTGACCGATATTATTGAGTGGCTCCACCTGCCGGTGCTGGTGATTGCAGACGCAGGCCTTGGCACCATCAACCATGTGGTCACCACCTGCGAATATATCAGGAACCGTCATATCCCAATCAAAGGCATCATCCTGAACAACTGGAAGGGCGGCGTGATGGAAGAAGACAATGTGGCTATGATTGAAGAAATCACTGGTGTCAGAGTGATTGCAAAAGTGCAGAAGGGCGATGACATCCTTCACTGTGATCTGAAGGAACTGGCAGCCTGCTATGAAGAAATTTAAGGAGAATGAACGAATGAACTGGGAAGAAGAAGACAAGAAGTATATATGGCATCCTGCCATGCAGATGAAAGATAATGAAGTATTTCCACCGGTCGCCATTGACCATGCCAAGGGATCCTACCTCTATGACGTGAACGGCAAGGCTTATTTGGATATCATTTCCTCCTGGTGGTGCAACCTTCTGGGCCACTGCAATCCGGAAATCAATGACGCGCTGAAGAAACAGGTGGATGAGCTGGAACATGTGATTTTCACCAACTTCACCCATAAACCGGCTATCGAACTCTGCCGGGAACTGGAACCTCTTCTTCCAAAGGGACTTACAAAGTTCACTTTCCATGATAATGGTTCTTCTGCGGTCGAAGCGGCCCTCAAGATGGCTTTCCAGTACCATTATCAGACCGGCCATAAGGAAAGGACCCGTTTCATGTGCCTTTCTGAATCCTATCACGGTGAAACCATAGGTGCTCTTTCTGTAGGTTCCATGGACTTCTATGCCAAGGTCTTCCATCCTATGCTCATGAATAACATTCACTTCGACGGCCTGGACTGCTACCGCTGCCCTTACGGCAAGACGAGAGAAACCTGCGATGTGGACTGCTTTGAAAGTGCAGAAGAAGCATTTAAGAAATACGGCAGGGAAACGGCGGCCTGCATCGTAGAACCGATCCTTCAGGGCGCTGCCGGCATGCGCATATATCCTGCAGAATATCTGAGAAAACTGCGGAAACTCTGCGATGAATACGGCGTCCTCCTCATTGACGATGAAATCGCCGCCGGCTTTGGCAGAACAGGAAAACTCTTTGCCATCGAACATGCAGGGGTCTCTCCAGACATCCTCTGCACCAGCAAAGGGCTCACGGCCGGCTACATGCCTATGTCTATCACCATCACCACCCATAAGATTTACGATGCTTTTTATGACGACTACGGAACCCACAAAGCTTTCGTCCATAGCCATACCTATGCAGGAAATCCCATGGGCTGTGCCATCGCCCTTTCAGTGCTGAAAATCATGAAGAGAGATCATATCCTTGAAAAGGTGAACGAAAATGGAAAATATCTCCATGAAGAACTGATGAAAGCCCTGGGACATCACAAGAATGTAGGGGAAATCCGTCATATCGGCCTCATCAATGCCATCGAACTGGTGGAAGACCCGGAAACAAAGAAAGCCTTCGACCCGGCAAAACGTATCGGCTGGCATATTTTCAGAAAAGCGATGGCCAAAGGCCTTGTCCTGCGCCCCATGGGAGATGTGATTTATTTCAATCCTCCGCTGAATATTGAAAAAGAAGATCTGGACAAAGGGGTTGCTCTCTGTAAAGAAGCAGTGGAAGAAGTACTGGGAAAATAAGAAGCCATGAATAGCAGATAGTTTTCACTAGCGGCGCTTACCACTTAAAAGGGCAGAGTTGAGCGAAGAGAGTTGAGAGAAGGAAAAAACATTATGATTTTTCTTATGAATCTTTTTCGGGTAACGGCGAGAGACCATTTGCACCTCATGGTGTGGTTTCCCCTTTCTTTTGCTTTTCCGTCAAAAGACTTTTTACCCCCTGCCGTAAGCACTTCGTGCCTTTAAGGGGGCAGCCTTATTTTAAGGACTTGTGAGTTCATATGGCAGCGAGATTGAACATGTTAATACTGTGACGGCTTCGCCGATGAGTATATATAATAAGAAGCAACCGCATCAGATTTAGATTCTATTGAATAAATAATGATTCCTGATGTCCATCAGGAGCACGGTATCACAACGAAAAATTTTCATTAAAAAGGACCTGTAAAAAACATTGATATTTTTTTACAGGCCTTTTTTCTGTTTTATGGAAATTAATCATGAACTGGAAGGTTATAGATGGAGAAAGGGGATTTCCTTCGGTGGAATCATAGTTTTTATTAATAAAAATAGCAAATAAATATGAACGAAATCTATAGATTAATCATTATAATATAACTTACAATCTATGAAATATAGCAATAAAAATATTATTCAAGTTATGAATTGAGCGTTATAATCATGGCGAATTCAAAAGAAACGTTTCATGAAATAGGAAGGATCTGATTCCTCTCTCCTTCGGAAAGCCGGCTCCCATGTTAATGCGGATCATTGGAAAGGACATTATGATGATTAATTTAAAAGATTTTCTTTCTCCTGGACAGAATGCCATCGCCCGCCGGGTGGTGCAGCAGTCTGATACTTCTGACAATTACGAAAATGACTTCAAAAGTCTTCTCACAACACCCCGTCTGATTCACTGGGCTATTGATGCTTCCATTGAAGCCATTGATCCCTATCTTCCTGATGAATATGCAAGCATCAGTCTTTCGGTGAATTTCGTCCATACGGCGCCGACAAGCCTTGGTATGACTGTCACCGTTCATGCGGCCATCATCGCCATGACAGATCATGATGTGACCTTGGAAATCAAAGCATGGGATGAACAGGGAGAAATCGGCCATGGACTTCATAAAAGATCCATCGTGTTGAAACAGGCTGTCCTTGACAAAGCAGAAGAACGGACCCGCCTTCTTCTTATTCGTCAGACTAATCAGCAGGTAAAGGGGATGAATTAAATGACCAGTCTGCCTGATTCTTTTACCGGTGCGATGATACTGAGCGTCATCGATTTCTTTCTGAGCTTCGTTTTCATTTCCTTTATCGGTGTAGTTCTTCATTTCTTCCCCCTCCTTAACAGGCTGGGAGAAGTGAAGGAGAGAAAGGACTGATACTATGGACCAGTTATTTTTTACCCTTCTCAATGAACTCCTCCATCAGACCGGTCTTCTGGACCTGACTTTTGGAAATATGGTGATGATTGTCACAGGATGCGTACTTCTCTATCTGGGCATCATCAGGAAATATGAACCATTCCTTCTGGTAGGCATCGGATTTTCCTGCATCGTTGCCAATGTACCAGGCTCTACGCTGACCAGTGAAGGGGGACTCTTCTACTTTGCCTATCAGGGCGTAGAGCAGCTCATCCTTCCGCCTCTCATTTTCCTTGGCGTCGGTGCCATGACTGATTTTGGCCCTATGATTGCCAATCCATCCCTTGTCATCCTGGGGGCTGCCGCTCATCTGGGAATATTCGTAGCCCTTATAGGTGCACAGGCTCTTGGATTCAATCTGGGGGAAGCGGCATCCATCGGCATCATTGGTGGCGCAGACGGCCCGATGGCCATTTACACTACTATGAAGCTGGCCCCCCATCTTCTTCCTCAGATTTCTGTGGCTGCCTATTCCTATATGGCACTAATGCCTCTCATCCAGCCGCCGATTATGAAGCTTCTGACCAATAAGGAAGAACGGAAGATCATGATGAAACAGCCACGTTACGTATCCAGGCTGGAAAAGATTGCCTTCCCCATCGTTATGGCTCTTATTGTCAATGTTTTCCTTCCTCCTGTAGCGCCACTCATCACCATGCTCATGCTGGGAAATCTTCTCCGTGAATGTCTGGTAGTGACGAAACTGGCAGAAACAGCTTCCAATACACTTCTGAACATTGTGACTCTGGTGCTCACAGTAGCCATCGGTTCCACCATGGCAGCCGATACATTCCTCACTTCTAAAACCATTCTTATTATTTTTCTCGGTCTTGTGGCCTTTGCTTTCGGTACTGGTTCTGGTGTGGTGTGTGCCAAGATCATGAACCGCCTTTCTGGTGGAAGGATTAATCCGCTCATTGGATCCGCCGGCATCGCCTCTGTCCCCATTGCTGCCAGAGTATCCCATCTGGTAGGGCAGAGAGAAAGCAGAAGCGTCTTCCTCCTCATGCACGCCATGGGGCCAAATCTCGCAGGAGTCTTCGGTACTGCCATCTCCGGCGGCATCATGCTGGCCCTTCTTGGACATTGATAACTCTGCCACAAGTTGTATATCATCCGGGTCTCATCAGCGGCGCTGACCGCTTAAAACTCTGGGCTCATAGCTCATCACTGAAAAAGCTGTGAAAGAATGATATCATTCTTTCACAGCTTTTTTAACTGCTTCTTTTTACAGCGAATTTTTTCAGTTTCTGTCCTGTTTTCATCATCATCTCTTCAATGGTGGAAGATCCTGATTCTTCCAGTCCTTTGCGGACGATGTATTCACAGGCTCTCGCATCATCGAGGGCCTGATGGTGGCGGAAATCAAATCCCAGTCCTCCGGCTACGGTGTTCAGTTTGTGATTTTTCATGTCTGCCCAGAGTTTCCTTGAAAGGGCGACGGTGTCACCATAGAGGAAGTGAATGTCCGGCAGATGATAGGTATCCAGAGCGGAGGCAAGGACACCCATATCGAAGCGGGCATTATGGGCAAATACGATGGTCCCTTCCAGACGGCTGGCGATTTCTTCAAAGAATGCAGGAAATCTTTTTTCTTCTGCCACGTCTTCCGGGTAGATGCCGTTCACCATGATGCAGCCTGCATTGAAATCAAGGGAGGCCGGCTGGATGAGATGGTACCATTCGTCTACGATTTGTCTGCCATCGCTTATTACAATGCCCAGAGAGCAGGCACTGGCAGGACCCCAGTAGGCAGTTTCAAAATCGATGGCGGCGTAAAGTCCCTTAGAGGGCTGATTCGAATTCATGAGTCGTCCCTTCAATCCAGCCTACTTCTACAGAGCGGTCAAATGCAGATTTCATGCGGCGGGCCAGTTCATTTCTTGCAGCTGCCACTTTCTTTCTGTTTGGTGCAAAGCCCGTGATGAGGATGAGGATGTTTTCCGAATCTTTCGTGATTGTGGCTGCGATTCCTGTTTCTCCATACCAGTGGTGGCAGGCGGTTTCACCGCCAAAGGTGACCTGCCATTCATTATCTTTCTTTTCAATCACAAGGGGAGTCTTTCCGTCTTTCATATCAAAAGCATGGATGTCCACGTGGAATTTCAGCATGCCGCCCCGGATGATATCCATCATAGGATTGGTGCGGGGAAGGAGATCAGAACCTGCCAGTTCATCCAGATTGGCAGCCTTTGGCTGGGCAAGGATTTCAAAATCATCAGATTCGCCGGCTTCTCTTTCTTCTTCAATGCCAAGAGCTTTCTTATACTCTCTGAAAAGCACTTCCAGGGAAGGGGTGGCATCTTCTTCACCCAGATGAGTGAGGGTATTCCTGTATCTTCCGATTTCTTCATCGGCCATGGAAGGATTCATCTTGAGGAGCAGATTGGCTTCAGTGCAGCAGCGCCGGCGGAATGCTTCCGCTTCCAGATTGGTATTCCGGTTGTCCGCTGCCCGGATGGCCAGGATTCCCACGCATAAGCCGGGAATGTTATCAAATAAAGACTGGTCATAAGTGACTTTCATTATATATACCTCCGTTTCTTACACTGGCTATTATAACATATATATGGTTCACCCGCTGAAGGTCCTATATATAATACATATATAAGCCCTCCCTATCAGCGCTTACGGCTGCACAAGGCAGATCCCGGGGCTGTTGTAAAGACATATAGTCCGCAAATTGATAAAGGATGGCAATAAAGGGAGAATGGATCTGTCAACAAAGACAGTGAAGAGAAAAGAGAGGGGAGACAAGAGGTTCCTTACCAGACTATCAGACTTTAAGACGTCAGACTTTAGACTGAAATGGTATCAGCTTCGCTGATGAATTATAGCCTGGCAGATATCGATGATGTACTTCTATCTAACATGGTGCGGTTTTCCTCACTATGTGAGTCATACTCTTCGCTATCCTTTTACATTTGAAAGCAATTTATGGAAAAGATAGAGTCCCTGGAAGGTTGTAAAGACTGTTTGTAATTATGAAGCCTGACGGATAACGGAACGCGGACAGATGGATGACTGCATGGGGGCTCTGAACGGTAAAGTTTTACTATGGCTCATCGTTCTGGCCCGCCTCTCTCTCAAGCATCCGGGCTTTCTATTCAGGGGTATGGTGCATGTTGATTTGTCTTTTTTGCTGAAAGAGGAAGGGAAAAGAGGGAATTTTGTGAAAAAAGGGGAACATATAGATGAAAATCGAAATTTTCATCAAAATTTCATGAAAAACGGTATACACACGGTAGCGTGTTTATGTTAAAATAAGGTAGACCTAAACCTATGAAGCCAGTGTTTATCATTCATACGGGATTTTTGAAAAAATTCATTAGAATTTGATTAACCTATTGCATTATGGGTTGGAAAATAGTATTATTTAAAGGCTGAACGTTTTCCGCCATCGTACGAGGGCGACGGGGAAGACGGGATTCAGTCAAAACTATGAAGTGGAAGGTGGCCTGCAAAGCAGGGGAATTTCCACGGAGCAGTTCATTCAGGAAATGAACGTAGGAGGTTTATTCTAATGTCGAAACAGGAAAAAATCAGAATTCGCCTGAAGGGCTATGATCACAAAGCTGTTGATCAGAGCGCAGCGAAGATCGCGGAAACTGCAAAGAGAACTGGTTCCCGCGTGTCCGGTCCGATTCCGCTCCCAACCGAACGGAATGTGTACACCATTCTTCGTTCTCCGCATGTCAACAAAGACAGCCGTGAACAGTTTGAAATGCGTATTCACAAGAGACTTATTGACATCCTCGATCCATCTAAGAAGACCGCGGATGCGCTGATGAGACTGGAACTCCCAGCTGGCGTCAGCATTGATATTAAACTGTAAGGAGGTGCAAAGATGTCTAAGGCTATTTTGGGAACAAAATTAGGAATGTCTCAGGTATTTGCTGAAAACGGCGACCTGGTTCCGGTAAGTGTTATTGAAGTACTGCCAAATGTGGTAGCAGCTGTTAAAACTGTAGAAAGCGACGGCTACAATGCTATTCAGCTCGGCTACGGCGCTGTTAAAGAAAAGCATTTGACAAAACCTGTTAAAGGTCAGTTTGAAAAGGCTGGTATTGAACCAGTAAAACATCTGCGTGAATATAGACTCGCTGAAAAGCCGTCTTACACAGTAGGCCAAACTCTGGCTGCTGATATCTTCGCAGAAGGCGAAATTGTAGACGTAATCGGCACCAGCCGTGGTAAAGGTTTTGCCGGCACCATTAAACGTCACAATCACCAGCGTGGTCCGGAAAGCCACGGCTCCAAGAACCATCGTCAGACCGCATCCCTCGGCGCTCGTATGTCTGGCGGCGGCGGCAGAGTATTTAAAGGCAAGAAGATGGCAGGACAGCTCGGCGGCGAAAGAGTTACTGTTCAGCATCTTCAGGTAGTAAGAGTTGATACTGCCCGTAATCTCATGCTTGTCAAAGGCGGGATCCCAGGTGCTAAGGGAAGCCTCGTCATGGTACAGGAAACTGTTAAGCCTGTAAAATAATATTGTCTGGAACAACAGAAAATTGTTCTGATTAAGGGAGGAACATCTCAATGCCGAAAGTAAAGCTGTATAATGTAGCCGGCGAAACCACCGGTGAAATAGAGCTGAATGACAGTGTATTCGGTGTAGAATACAACGAAGCTGTTATTCATCAGGCAGTTGTGCGTCAGATGGCTAATGAACGTCTTGGCACACACGCCACAAAGACAAGAGGTTTAGTTCGCGGCGGCGGCAGAAAACCTTGGAAACAGAAAGGCACCGGTCGCGCCAGAGTCGGATCTATCCGTTCTCCACTCTGGGTTGGCGGCGGTACAGTATTTGGACCGACTCCAAGAAGCCATGCAAAGGCTATGCCGAGAAAGGCTCGTCAGCTGGCTGTTAAGTCTGCACTGTCCGAAAAGCTTCGAGCAAATGAACTGATCGTCATCGATTCCATTCATTTTGACGCTCCAAAGACCAAGGACGTTGTAAAAATGCTTGCTGCTTTTGAAGCTGGCAAATCTCTGATTGTTGACGGCGGCGAAGCCGTAAACAATACTGTTCTTTCTGCTAGAAACATTCCTGGCGTAAAAGCTTACGCTCCAAGCGGAATTAACATCTATGATATTGTAAATTACGATAAACTGTTCCTGACTCAGGAAGCTGTCAAGAAGATTGAGGAGGTACTCGCATAATGGACGCACGTGACATCCTCATTAAACCGATTATTACTGAAAAGACCACAGCTCTCATGGAAGAACGCAAGTACACTTTCCGTGTACCGCTCGCGGCAACCAAAGTTGAAATCCGTCAGGCTGTAGAACAGATTTTCAAAGTAAAAGTTCAGGCTGTGAACACCATGCGTTATGAAGGCAAGATGAAACGTCTGGGCCGCACCCAGGGTCGTCGCAGTGATTGGAAGAAAGCAATTGTTACACTCAGACCGGGCGAAACAATTGAGCTCTTCGAAGCGTAAAGGAGGAGTAAAATAAATGGCTTATAAATCATTTAAACCGTACACTCCCGGACGCCGTCAGATGACCGTTTCCACTTTTGATGAAATCACAACAGACAGACCAGAAAAATCCCTTCTGGCTCCTGTTCATAATCATGGCGGTCGCAATGGCTCCGGCAAAATGACAGTTCGCCATCAGGGCGGCGGTCATAAACGTCAGTACAGAATCATCGATTTCAAGAGAAATAAAGATAACATTCCGGCAACAGTAGCTACTATCGAATACGATCCGAACCGTACCTGCCGTATCGCTCTTCTGCACTATGCAGATGGTGAAAAACGCTACATCCTCGCTCCAAAAGGACTGAAGGTTGGCGACGTAATCACCAGCGGCCCGGAATCCGATATTAAAGTAGGCAACTGCCTGCCATTCACCAACATTCCTCTCGGTACTATCGTTCACAACGTAGAACTGAAAATCGGCAAAGGCGGCCAGATGGTTCGTTCCGCTGGTGCAAGCGCTCAGCTGATGGCTAAAGAAGGAGACTATGCACTGCTTCGTCTGCCTTCCGGTGAACTCCGCAGAGTACACATCCGTTGCCGTGCAACAATCGGTGTTGTTGGTAATGAAGATCATGAAAACATCACCCTTGGTAAAGCAGGTAGAAACCGCTGGCTCGGCGTACGTCCGGCTAACCGCGGCGTAGTAATGAACCCGAATGACCATCCGCATGGCGGCGGCGAAGGTAAATCTCCTGTCGGACGTAAGCGTCCAGTTACCCCATGGGGCAAACCGGCTTACGGCGTGAAGACCCGCGACAACAGAAAAGCGTCTACCAAACTGATTGTTAAGAGACGTAAATAAGATAAGGAGGAGTAAAAGTGTCCAGATCCGTTAAAAAAGGCCCGTTCGTCGCATTCTCTCTGGTAAAGAAGATTGACGCACTGAACGCAGCTAATGATAAAAAAGTTGTTAAAACCTGGTCCCGTGCTTCTACTATCCTTCCGAGCTTCGTAGGTCACACCATTGCGATTCACGACGGAAGAAAGCATGTACCGGTTTACATCACTGAAGATATGGTTGGCCATAAACTTGGAGAATTCGCTCCAACCCGTACTTTCAAAGGCCATAACAAGAGCGATAAGAAATAAGAGGGAGGAATAAAATGGAAGTTCAGGCAATTGCAAGAAATGTCCGCATTTCTCCCCGCAAGGTTCGCATCGTAGCAAACCTTGTCCGCGGTAAAAAAGCGGGAGAAGCTATCTCCATTCTGCGCAATACCCACAAAGCTGCTTCTATCGTAGTTGAAAAGACTCTGAGAAGTGCTATGGCAAACGCAGAAAACAACAATAACATGAACATTGATAATCTCTACATCTCCACAATTTTTGTAGATGCAGGCCCGATTATGAAGCGTGTACATCCACGTTCCCGTGGACAGGCTTTCGGGATTATGAAACGTACCAGCACACTGACGGTAAAAGTTTCTGAAAAAGAGTAATCGAAGGAGGGAAACGTTTTGGGTCAGAAAGTTAATCCGCATGGAATGCGTGTAGGCGTGATCGATGACTGGGATTCCAAATGGTTTGCAGAAAAAGATTATGCTGCACTGCTTGTGGAAGATGCCAAAATCCGCCAGTTTTTAAAGAAGCACCTGTTCGTAGCAGGCATTTCCAAGATTGGCATTAAACGCGTAGGCAACAGAGTTAAGCTTGCTATTTATACCGCAAAACCGGGCATGGTCATCGGCCGTGGCGGCACAGGTATTGAAGATATTAAGAAAGCACTCACTGCTGTAACAGATAAAGAAGTTGATATCGATATCCTCGAAATCAAATCCACCGATATGAGCGCTATCCTGGTTGGCGAAAACATCGCTGCCCAGCTGGAAAAGAGAATTGGCTTCCGCCGTGCAGTAAAACAGGCTGTTGGCAGAACCATGCGCGCTGGTGCTAAGGGGATCAAGGTTACCGTTTCCGGTCGTCTCGGCGGCGCAGAAATCGCCCGCAGCGAAAGCTACCGTGAAGGTTCCATTCCTCTTCAGACTCTCCGTGCCAACATTGACTACGGTGTAACCACCGCTCATACTACTTATGGTGCAATCGGCGTTAAAGTCTGGATCTACAAAGGTGAACTCGCTCCTGGACAGGTTGTTGATGAAAATGAAAACATCCGCACCAGCAAGGACAGAGCTCCACGTCATGACGGCAACAGAAGAGGCGGCCGTCGCGGAGATCGCAGAGAACGCAGACAGAGAAACTCTGAAAGGAGTGATTCCTGATGTTAATTCCAAAGCGTACAAAATATCGTAAACAGTTCCGCGGCCGTATGAAAGGCAAAGAATCCCGCGGCAACACCGTTACTTACGGTGATTTCGGCCTGGTAGCCCTGGAACCTTCCTGGATCACCAGCCGTCAGATTGAAGCAGCCCGTATTGCTATGACCCGTTATACCAAGCGTGGCGGCAAAGTCTGGATTAAAATTTTCCCGGACAAACCGGTTTCCGCAAAACCGATTGGCACTCGTCAGGGTTCCGGTAAAGGCGCAGTAGAATACTGGGTAGCCGTTGTAAGACCTGGCCGTGTTATGTTCGAAATGGGCGGCATCTCCGCTGAAGCTGCTAAGGAAGCTATGCGCCTTGCTGGCCATAAGCTGCCGATCAAGACAAAGTTTGTAGTTAAAGGACAAGAAGTGGCAGGTGAATAAAATGAAGGTCAATGAAATTCGTAACCTGAGCACTGCCGAATTAGATGAAAAGGTTGCCGGCTTAAAGGAAGAACTGTTTAACCTCCGTTTTCAGCTCGCTACAGGACAGCTTGAAAATCCGATGCGTATTCGTGAAGTAAAGAAGACCATCGCTAGAATCAAAACTGTTCAGCGTGAAGAAGAATTGAAGGCTGCCAAGAAGGCATAACGGTTTATCCAAAGGAGGATCTCAACGTGGCAGAAGAAAGAAAGTTGCGCAAGGTGCGCCAGGGAATTGTTGTCAGCGATAAAATGGATAAGACCGTTGTTGTTGCTGTAGAACGTAAAGTTCCCCACAAGCTGTACAAAAAATCAATTAATACCACAACCAAGTTCAAAGCGCATGACGAAAACAACGAATGCCGTGTCGGTGATACCGTACGCATCGTCGAAACTCGCCCGCTGTCTCGCGACAAGCGTTGGAGAGTTGAGAAAATCGTTGCCCGTCAGAACTGATATAGATAGATAATTATAGGAGGATAGGCACGATGATTCAGCAGGAAAGCAGACTCAACGTTGCAGATAATACCGGTGCTAAGAACGTCCTGGTTATTAAAGTTCTGGGTGGTTCCTTCCGTAAAAGCGGCAATATCGGTGATATTGTGGTTTGCACGGTCAAAGATGCAACCCCCGGCGGCGTTGTTAAGAAGGGCCAGGTAGTTAAAGCTGTTGTTGTTCGTTCTGTAAGCGGTGTCAGCCGCAGCGACGGATCCCATATCCGCTTTGATGAAAACGCAGTTGTTATTATTAAAGATGACAAGAGCCCGGTAGGAACACGTATTTTTGGACCGGTAGCAAGAGAACTCCGTGAAAGAGATTTCATGAAGATCATTTCCCTGGCTCCGGAAGTGCTCTAATAGGGAGGCAAATGATGAGTCAGAAACTGCACGTAAAGACCGGAGACACAGTTGTAGTCATTTCCGGCAAAGATAAAGGCAAGCAGGGCAAAATCAAAGCTGCTATGCCGAAAGAAGGCCGTGTTGTCGTTGAAGGCGTCAACATGATTAAGAAACACGCAAAACCGACCCAGGCTAATCCAAAGGGCGGCATTATTGAAAAAGAAGCTCCAATCTATGCTTCCAAGGTTATGCTTCTGGATCCGGAATCCAAGAAACCGACCCGCGTAAAGAAAGTCCAGCAGAAGGACGGCTCTTACGTAAGAGCAGCTGTTAAGAGCGGCGCTATTATTGACAAGGCATAAGCGGGAAGGAGGATAACAAGTGTCCAGATTAAACGACTTATACAAGGCGCAGATTAAAAATACCATGCGCGAAAAGTTCGGCTACAAGAATGACATGGAAATTCCGAAACTGGAAAAAATCGTCATCAACATTGGTGTAGGCGAAGCTACTGAAAACTCTAAAGCAGTTGACGCAGCAGCATCTGATCTCGCAGCTATCACTGGTCAGCAGCCGATGATCTGCAAGGCTCACAAATCTCTTGCTGCATGGAAAATCCGTGAAGGAATGCCACTGGGCTGCAAAGTAACCCTTCGTGGCGACAGAATGTATGAATTCCTCGATCGTCTGATCAACATCGCTCTTCCACGCGTCCGCGATTTCCGTGGTATCAGCGACAAGAGCTTCGACGGCCGTGGCAACTATGCATTCGGCGTTAAAGAACAGCTGATTTTCCCGGAAGTTGATTATGAAAAAATCGACAGAATCCGTGGTATGGATATCATTGTAGTAACAACGGCTAAGACAGATGAAGAATCCCGCGAACTGCTGAAACAGTTCGGTATGCCGTTCAAGAAATAAGACGGAGGACAATATGGCAAAGAAGTCTATGTTGGAACGCGAGAAGAAGAGAGAACTCGCTGTTCAGAAATATGCAGCCAAACGTCAGGCTCTGAAAGAAGCTGGAGACTGGGAAGCTCTTTCCAAACTCCCGCGTAACGCTTCCCCGACACGTCTGCATAATCGTTGCAAACTGACCGGCCGTCCCCACGGCTATATGCGTAAATTCGGAATTTGCCGTAACCAGTTCCGTGATCTGGCTTACAACGGTGAAATTCCAGGAATTAGAAAAGCCAGCTGGTAATTTGGAAGGAGGATTAAATAATGGTAACAACCGATCCGATTGCGGATATGCTTACCCGTATTCGTAACGCGAATGATGCATATCATGATCATGTAGATATGCCTGCTTCTAAAATTAAGGCAGCTGTGCTCACAATTTTAAAAGATGAAGGCTTTATCAGAAATGTAGAACAGACTGAAGTGGAAGGACATCAGGTTCTTCGCGTAGCCCTGAAATATGGTGCTAACCGTGAAAAGGTTATCAAAGGTCTGAAGAGAATTTCTAAACCAGGTCTTAGAGTTTACTCCAGCAAGGAAGAACTGCCAAAGGTTCTCGGAGGCCTCGGTATCGCTATTATTTCCACATCCAAGGGCGTTATGACTGACAAGGCTGCTCGCAGAGAAGGTCTTGGCGGCGAAGTTCTTGCGTTTGTCTGGTAATCCGTTGGAGGTATAGAATGTCAAGAATTGGCAAGAAACCTATTGCGGTTCCGGCTGGTGTGGAAGTCAAGATTGACGGCCATACAGTTACCGTAAAAGGTCCAAAAGGTACACTGTCCCGTACACTGAATGAAGAAATGGACATTAAAATGGAAAACAATGAAATCATTGTTTCCCGTCCAAATGACGAAATTAAAAATCGTGCACTGCACGGTCTGAACCGTACCCTCATCCACAACATGGTTGTAGGCGTAACTGAAGGTTTCGAAAAGAAACTGGAAATCCAGGGCGTAGGCTACAATGCTCAGATGCAGGGTAAAAACCTGAAACTGGCTCTTGGTTTCTCTCATCCGGTTATCATTACTCCACCGGAAGGCATCACCATTACAACTCCATCTTCCGTTGTAATCGTTGTATCCGGCTGCGATAAAGAAGTTGTCGGCCAGGTAGCAGCTGAAATCCGCGCCTGGAGAGAACCGGAACCTTACAAAGGCAAGGGTATCCGTTATTCCGGTGAATACGTACGCCGTAAGGCTGGTAAGACCGGCGCAACAAAGTAATTCAGGAGGTAAAAGAATATGCGTAAAAATGCAACCAGAAATGCGGTTATTCGCCGTCATCTGCGTCTTCGTAAGAAAATCTCCGGTACTGCCGCTTGCCCGCGTCTCAATGTTTTCAGATCTCTCGCTAACATTTATGCACAGGTCATCGATGATGAAGCTGGCGTAACTCTGGTATCGGCTAATACCTTAGACAAAGAAATTAAAGCTCAGTTCCCATACGGCGGCAACGCTGAAGCAGCTAAGGCTGTAGGCGCTCTTGTAGCAAAGAGAGCTCTTGAAAAGGGAATTGAAACTGTCGTATTCGACCGCGGTGGTTACATCTATCATGGCAGAGTACAGGCTCTGGCTGATGGTGCCCGTGAAGCTGGCTTGAAATTTTAATAAGGTAAAGGAGAAAGCACATGCCAAGATTTGAAAAACAGGAATCCGACTTAAAGGAAAACGTCGTTTTCATCAACCGCGTTGCTAAAGTCGTAAAAGGCGGCCGTCGTTTTTCCTTTGCTGCTGTAGTAGTAGTCGGTGATGGCAAAGGCAGAGTAGGCGCTGGCCTCGGCAAAGCAGCCGAAGTTCCGGAAGCTATCCGTAAGGGCGTTGAAGACGCTAAGAAAAACATGATCACTGTGGCTCTGAAGAATGGTACCATTCCTCATCCGATGATCGGCATCTATGGTGCCGGCAAGGTAGTTATGAAACCTGCTGCTGAAGGTACCGGTGTTAAAGCCGGCGGCCCGGTTCGTGCCGTACTCGCTCTTGCAGGCATTCGTAACATTCTGACTAAATCCCTTGGTTCTTCTAACCCGATCAACATGGTTAGAGCTACCATGGATGGTCTCTCCAAGCTCGAAAATGCAGAGACTGTTGCAGCACTCCGCGGAAAGAGCCTGGACGAAATTTATAACTAAGGGGGCCCCTCATGAAAGTTATTATTACACTGAAAAAAAGCGTGATTGGCTCCAGACCTGAGCATATCGCTACTATCAAGGCACTTGGCCTTCATAAGACCAATTCCTCTGTAGAAAAAGAACTTACCCCACAGATCAAGGGCATGATTCACTCTGTCCGTCATCTGGTTGAATGCAGAGAAGCAGAATAATTAAGAAGGAGGTGCACTGATGAAACTGCATGAATTAAAACCGGCAGAAGGCTCCACAAGAGAACGTCGTCGTGTAGGCAGAGGTCTCGGCAGCGGCATGGGCAAACAGTCCACCCGCGGTGCGAAAGGCCAGCATGCAAGAACCGGTCATTCCGGTGGCACTCGTCCGGGCTTTGAAGGTGGCCAGATGCCACTCTACCGTCGTCTTCCAAAGAGAGGCTTCAAAAACATTTTTGCTCTTAAATTCGCTGAAATCAATGTTGAACAGCTCAACCGCTTCGACAGCAACGCTGTTGTAGATCCGGCTGCTCTCGTTGAAGCAGGTATTCTTAAAAACGTTCTCGATGGTGTACGTGTACTGGGTGACGGCGAACTGACCAAGGCTCTGACCGTAAGAGCTCAGGGGTTCACAAAATCCGCTCAGCAGAAAATCGAAGCAGCAGGTGGAAAAGTAGAGGTGATCTGATATGGGATCTACTTTAGCAAATCTTTTTGCAAATAAAGAACTCAAAGATCGCATCCTTTTCACTTTCCTGATGTTCGTCCTCTTCCGACTCGGGGTACACATCCCCGTGCCTGGAGTTGATGCTTCAGTAATTGAAAGCCTGTTTACATCCGGAAACCTCTTCGGTTTCCTGGATCTCTTCTCTGGTGGCGCTCTCAGCAGATTCTCTATATTTGCCATGAGCATTACACCATACATCAACTCATCCATTATCATGCAGCTCCTGACTGCCGTCATCCCCACACTGGAAGAATGGAGAAAAGACGGAGCTGAAGGATTCAAGAGAATTCAGAAAGTTACAAGATACTTCACTGTATTCCTGGCAGCTGTGCAGGCATTCGGCATGACCTATGCTCTGCGTATCAACAATGCTCTTGTTGATAACAGCTGGCTGTATTTCTGTCTTATTGTTGTCGTCCTCACCGCTGGCACCTGCCTCCTGATGTGGATCGGCGACAAAATCACAGAACATGGTATTGGAAATGGTATTTCCCTGATTATTTTCTGTGGTATCGTAGCCCGCTTCCCGCAGGCCCTTTCCACGGTCATCGATTACCTTAAAGTTGGTACTATCACTCCATTCCAGCTCCTCCTGTTCGTCATCATCGCTCTGGCTATGATTCTCATGGTCATCGAAGTCAATGAAGGACAGAGAAGAGTACCTATCCAGTATGCAAAGCGTGTCATTGGACGTAAAATGTATGGCGGCCATTCCACCTACCTGCCACTGAAAGTGAACCAGGCCGGTGTCATCCCCATCATCTTCGCATCTTCCATTCTCATGCTTCCTATCACCCTGGCCCAGTTCATTCACGTAAGCTGGATCCAGTCTGTAGGCACATTCTTCGGGTGGGGCACATGGCCAAATACCATGTGCTACGGCATCCTCATTTTCATCTTCACCTATTTCTATACCGCCATTTCCGTCAACATCAAAGATCTGGCAGACAACATGAAGAAATATGGGGGATTCATCCCGGGCATCCGTCCTGGTGAACCGACCATGCTGTACATAGACAAGGTATTGTCCAGAATCACATTAACCGGTGCCGTATTCCTGGCATTCATTGCAATCCTTCCGAACTTCATCGGAAACATCACCGGCATTGAAGGCGTGTACTTCGGTGGTACATCCCTCCTCATTATCGTCGGCGTTGCACTGGACACCATGAGACAGGCACAGTCATATATGGTTACAAGAAACTATCAGGGCTTTATTAAATAATTTCGTTTAAGATAAGGAGTAGGGATATGTATATCTTATTAATGGGACCTCCCGGTGCGGGCAAAGGCACTCAGGCAGAAAAACTCATTCGTGATTACGGCATCCCCCAGATTGCCACAGGCGACATGTTCCGTGCCGCTGTGAAATCAGGAACAGCTCTTGGCAAAGAAGCTAAAAGCTACATGGACAAGGGCGCTCTTGTGCCGGATAGTGTAACCGTAGGCATCGTAAAAGAAAGACTGGGACAGGATGACTGCAAAAAGGGATGGATCCTCGACGGATTCCCCCGCACCACCGCCCAGGCAGCTGCTCTGGATTCCATTCTTCATGAACTGGGAATCCAGCTTACTGCTGTCATTGGCATCAATGCCAACAAAAATGACATCATCAAGAGAGTAAGCGGCAGACTGGTATGCAAGAAATGCGGTGCTTCTTTCCATAAAGAATTCCGTCCGCCAAAGCAGGAAGGCATTTGCGACAACTGCGGCGGTGAACTGTACCAGCGGGCAGATGACAATGAAAAAACCATCTCCCAGAGACTGGATGTATACGAATCATCCACAAAGCCTCTCATCGACTACTATAAAGTCAGCGGCCGGTATTATGAAATCAACGGAGATCAGTCCATGGAAAAAGTGTATGAAGATATCCAGGACGCATTAAAGAAGGCTTCCAAATGATTATCATTCATACACCTGAAGAAGTAGAAAAGATTGCCGCAGCCAGCAAACTGACTGCGGAAACCCTTTCTATGCTTGAAAAAGCAGTAAAGCCAGGCATGAGTACTCTTGATCTTGACCATCTGGCAGAAACTTTTATAAAAGAACGAGGCGGAATACCTGCGGAAAAAGGCTATCAGGGCTATCCGGGGTCTATTTGTGCCTCTGTCAATGACACTGTTGTCCACGGAATTCCTTCTGCAAGAAAGATTTTAAAAAAAGGTGATATCATTTCTATCGATCTTGTGGTAGAATTAAATGGTTACATGGGTGATTCCTGTATCACTGTTCCGGTCGGACATACAAACAAGAAGAATCTTCAGCTGATTGAAGTCACCGAAGGTGCACTTTTCGCTGGCATCAAACAGGCTGTCGTAGGAAATACAGTAGGCGACATCGGCCATGCAGTTGAAAGCTACGTGAAACCCTACGGTTACGGGATTCTGAAAGAATATGTAGGTCATGGCATTGGAACAGACATGCACGAAGATCCAGAAATTCCAAATTACGGAACGCCAGGCCATGGTCCTCGTCTGGAAGAAGGCATGTGTATCTGCATCGAACCTATGATTACCATGGGTAGTCCAGATATCATTACTCTTCGTGATGGCTGGGGTGTTGTTACTGCTGATGGCAAACCATCGGCCCATGTAGAACACACCATCGCCATAACAAAAGATGGTCCCAGAATTCTGACGCTGAGAAACTGAAGTTACCAGCGGACAGTATATGTAAGCCAAAGGAGGCTCTCATGAGCAAGGCAGACGTTATTGAAGTGGAAGGTAAAGTTGTAGAAAAACTTCCAAACGCCATGTTCCGTGTTAAACTGGAAAACGGCGGCCATATTGTGCTGGCTACTATTTCCGGCAAAATGAGGATGAATTTCATCCGTATACTGCCCGGAGATAAAGTAACAGTAGAATTAACGCCATACGATTCAGAGCACGGCAGGATTACCTATCGTTACAAGTAAGTAAGGAGGAACCAAGATGAAGGTCAGACCGTCCGTTAAAAAGATGTGCGACAAGTGCAAGATCATCAAACGCAAAGGCCGTGTAATGGTCATTTGTGAAAATCCGAAACATAAGCAGAGACAAGGTTAATTAAAAAGGAGGTTAAAGAGTAGATGGCACGTATAGCTGGTGTAGACTTACCAAGAGATAAGCGCGTTGAGATCGGCTTAACTTATATTTATGGAATTGGCCCCACTCTTTCCAAAGAAATTTTAGCTAAAGCAGGAATTAATCCTGATATCCGAGTTAGAGATCTGACTGAAGATGACGTTGCAGGTATCCGCAACGTACTTGCTGACTACAAAGTAGAAGGCGATCTCCGTAGAGAAGAATCTCTCAACATTAAACGTCTGGTTGAAATCGGCTCCTACAGAGGCAGACGTCATCGTGAAGGACTGCCGGTACGTGGTCAGAGAACAAAGACCAACGCTCGTACCCGTAAAGGACCGAAGAAGACAATTGCAGGCAAGAAGACTGCAACAAAGAAGTAATGTTGAAGGAGGGATAAAATGGCTACGGTAAAAACTAAAGCAAAAAGAAAAGAAAGAAAACATGTAGAATCCGGTGCAGCACATATTCGTTCTACTTTCAACAACACCATTGTAACGATTACTGACTCCAACGGAAACACCATCGCCTGGGCATCCGCTGGTGGACTCGGATTCAAAGGCTCCCGTAAGAGCACTCCATTTGCAGCACAGATGGCAGCTGAACAGGCTGCAAAGACTGCTATTGATCAGGGCATGCGTTCCGCTGATGTCTTTGTAAAAGGACCAGGCGCAGGCCGTGAAGCAGCAATCCGTGCACTGCAGGCAGCAGGCATCGAAGTCAGCAGCATTAAGGACGTCACCCCAATTCCGCATAACGGCTGCCGTCCTCCGAAACGCAGAAGAGTATAATTAAGGTATATCCTTTCTGTTTCATTTTGGCGTCGAAAGGCGCAGAAGGAGGACTTTCGGATGATCGAAAATACAAGCTTCACAATAAAGACTGTGGAACTCAGCGATGACAAACGTCATGGCAAGTTTGAATGCGAACCTCTCGAAAGAGGCTATGGCATCACACTGGGAAACAGCTTAAGACGCGTGTTGCTTTCATCTTTAGACGGTGTGGCTATTACGTCTATCAAAATCGACGGCGTGCTTCATGAATTTTCAACTATTAACGGCGTCAGAGAAGATGTAACAGATATGATTCTGAACCTGAAGAAGATCCGTTTCATCGCCCACGACGAAGCGACCTTCCCGATTACCGTCAGAATCGATATCACTAAAGAAGGTATTTTCCATGCTGGTGATATGGTATTACCGGCAGAAATAGATGTTCTCAACAAAGATCTGGCCATCTGCACACTGGATTCCGATGCCCATCTGGGTATGGAAATGACCATCAATCGTGGACATGGCTATGTACCTTTTACAAAGAACAAGAGGGATGATGACGTTATCGGCGTTATCCCGATCGACTCCATTTATTCTCCTGTCATTAAATGCAACTACGAAGTCAGCGATACCCGCGTAGGCAATGAAATGGACTACGACAAATTGACTCTCGAACTGGATACCGACGGCTCTGTCAATGCAGACGATGCAGTGGCAACAGCTGCCAATATCCTCATCAACTGCTTCGAAAACTTCAGCAGAATCGGCGTCAGCCAGCCTGGCTCTGAATTCGTTGAAAGAGAAGACAATGATGCACCTTCCGCAGAAAACCAGAAGAAAATTGATGAAGAAGCCATTCGTGAACTTCCTATCGATGAACTGGAACTTTCTGTCCGCGCATTTAACTGCCTGAAGAGAGCTGAAATCAACACCATCGGCGAACTCACAGACAAGACAGAAGATGAATTGACCCGTGTACGCAACCTTGGTAAAAAATCTGTAGATGAAATCAAAGAAAAACTGGCTAACTTCCGGGATTACGGACTTCATCTCAAAGACACCAGGGATTGATATATTAATAGGAGGAAAGAAATGGCTCGTAGTAGATTGAGAAGAGTCAGCAGCGCTCGTAAAGCACTGCTGCGCAGTCTTGTAACCGCCCTTTTCCAGCATGGTCAGATTAAGACTACTGAATCCAAAGCTAAAGAACTCCGCCACGTAGCTGATAAAATGATCTCCCTCGCTAAGAGAGGCGATCTCCACGCTCGTCGTCAGGCTGAAGCTTTCGTTATGGATAAGGCTGTTACCAAGAAACTGTTTGATGAAATTGCAAAGAAATACACAGAACGCAATGGTGGTTACACCCGCATTGTGAAACTGGACAGCCGTCTTGGCGATAACGCACCAGAAGTTATCATTTCTCTGGTTGACTAATCCATATATAAAAACGTGAACTGATTTGCTCAGTTCACGTTTTTTTTATATGATATAAATAACAGATTATTTCAGAAACCAGAGGCCTGAATACCTTCAGGAATACCTCACATCATGTAATACAAAGGAGCAGATCTATGAAAGAATGGTATGAAGCAAGGCTTACGGAACCATGGATGAAGAAATACTTTTCCTTTGAAGGACGGATCGGAAGGAAATCCTACATTCTCCGCCTTCTCATAATGAACCTTCTAATCAATGTCATCGGTCTTCCACTGGGCATCATGAAACTTTTCTTTGGCGGCGCCGGTGCCTTTTACTATATATCTTTCCTTTTTAATATGGCCACATTCCTCCTTCTCATGCTCTCCTACTTCTCTCTTTGGGTAAGGCGGCTTCATGATATGGATAAAGAAGGAAAATATTTAATCAGAGTGAACATGGTATTTTCACTGATAGGAGTCCTTTTCGGCTTTTACGTATCTTTTATGGTAGGAAGGGATATGGACAACCTCCTGGCAGTGCTCCATGGCATCCTGCCTTATGCACTCTATATTCTCATCGCTATGATTCCCTGGATACTGTATACCAGCTTCTGGGGTATCCTTTGCATCTTCAAAAAGGGAACAGAAGGACCGAACCGGTTTGGGGATGATCCCCTGTCTCCCGTGAAGACGGAAGAGGGCGTTTAATGAAAGGAGGAAACCATGAAAGAATGGTATGAATCTCACCTCACCACGAAAGGGCTTCAGGATTTCTTTTCCTTTACCGGAAGAATCGGAAGACAGTCTTACATCCTGCGCTCGCTGGCAGTAGGTTTTCTTGGCGGCATCATCCGTATCCTTGTGACCATCATGTCCGCAGCAGTCTTTATATATGTAAATAGCAGAATCCTTTTTTGGATGCTCATCCTTCTTTCGACCCTCCTGTTTCTCTTCATGTCCCTTTCCTGGTTTTCCTTATGGGCAAGACGGCTCCATGACCTGAATGAGGAAGGAAAATACCTCATCAGAGTGAATATAGGTCTCACGTTGCTGGATACAGTTTTAAACCTCATCACTCTCTACTATTTCAGTGGCGGTGAAGAAAAAGATCTGCTGGAGATTTTGGGCTCCGTTGACAGCAGAGGCTTTGAATTTATCTACCTTGTGCTCCTTCCCTGGATGCTCTATTCTGCTTTCTGGGGCATCCTCTGTATCTTCAAAAAGGGGACGGAAGGACCGAACCGGTTTGGGGATGATCCCCTTGCTCCTCCCAGAATAGAATCATAAGGGGAAATATAAGGATACCTTTCGCACCGGCTCTTTAGATGGTACAATAAATAGAAATCATCCTTTACAGAATAAAGGAATCAAGGAGACCTGTAATGAATTTTGAAATTCCTGAAATGTCAGAAAATACCAACAAAGCAGTAATTGGACGGAAGAACAGAAAACCTAGAAAAGCAGGAAAGATCCGTCTGGGAGAAAGTCTTCGGAGCCTTTCCAAATACTATACAGCCACAAGAGAGAAGGCTGATGAAGAAAAGCATATTGAATTTTATTCCCTCTCCGATGGAGAAGAAACTTTTAAATTCTATGACATGGACATGTCCATGACCGGCGTATGCATCCGCAATAAGAAGATCGCTGCCATCTACATGGAACTTCCGGCAGAGAAGAGAGAGGATTTCATCAAAAAACTGGAAGAAGCAGAAGGCGAGGGGGAAGATGCCAGAGGCATGACCATCTTCTCTGACACTGTCACTTCCATCTTTGTCACAAAAAAAGAAAAGGGAGAAAAGGACATCACCATCGCCCTTATGGACTCCGAAGAGGCAAGAGCTCTTTCTTCCGAAACAAGGGAAGAAAGACAGACTGAACCAAAGACGATGCGTCAGAAATTCTTCCATAACTACTTCAATCCCATCGGCCGCATCAGCCGTAGATCCTATATCCCGAGAATGCTCTTCGTGGGCATCCCGACAGCCATTATGTTCAGTTTCACCTGGCTCCGTCCGGAACTGTTCATCGGAGAACTCAATATTTATATCCTTACCTTCCTTGTACTTGGGACCCTCTGCTTCGTATCTTTAATCAGCCTTGCCATGAGAAGAATGTCGGATATCGGGATTTCCCATCTATACTACTGGATTTTCTTCGCTGCTCTCTTTGCAGTGAACCAGCTGGGAGGAAAATTTCTGGGTGATGAAATCACAGCCACCCGTGTGGTAGCTCTCATCTTCATGGCAGCAGTCATTCTCCTTGCCCTCTTCCCGGGAGAGCCAAAGAAGAATAAGTACGGTCCTGTGCCAAAGGATTAATAAAAACAGGTTTATGACAAAATGCCGGTGCATTTGCCATAAACCTGTTTATTTTGATCCATGCAACCAAAGTGAGGTTACATGCTTTGCGGAAGTTATATTTCAGAAGATACAGTTGTGTATCAGAGTCATTAATTGAGGAAAAATAAAAGCTCCTCGAATGAGGAGCTTGTTTTTATGGAGGCGGTGCCCGGAGTTGAACACGGGGATAAGGGCCTTGCGGGGCCCATGCCTTGGCGCTTGGCTACACCGCCATAAGTGACTGTTACAGTATATCGCATTTATTCGAAAAAGTAAAGGGAAAACATAGAATTTTTTAAATAATAAAAAGAGCGTGTGACAAAATTCACTTCTGCCACACGCTTTATTATCTGTCTGTATGAATCCCGTCTTTAGCCATCGCTTTGAAGCGGTGGCTGAGTGCTGTTTCAGTCTTCTCTAAGGCTGTCGAATGGTTCGTTGGTTTCAAAAGCTTTCTTCTGTCTTGCATAGCTTTCAATCAGGAGGCCATAGTTGTTAAACATGAGAGGCCATATATACATCCATTTTTCCCAATTATCTCTGTACCAGGTGTGCTGGAGAGAAGCGATGATACCAACTGTATCAATCGGCACACAGCCTGCCTGTACCATACGGGCCAGGGAGATTTCTTCTGCCATCTTGGAACAGGTGCCGGAAGCATCAGGCATAACGAATACTTTATATCCTTCCATGACTGCACTGATAGCTGGGAATGCCAGGCATACACTGGTTACAGTGCCGGCAGCGACATTTTATGCAAACTACATCGATGTCTATGATCTGCTGGATGAAACTATTGATGATGCCCTGCAGCTGGTCCACAGGAAATATTCAGAGGAATATATTACGGAATTAAAGAACCTTTGGGACATGGTGGATAAGGATGACCTGGAAGCTTTCAAAGCTTATGACCGGAAGAAACTGCCGCCGCCCAACAGGATCGTGGAACTGAAAAAATATGCTCCTCTTTTTAAAGATGAAAATATTTTTTTCACCATTGTGAAACGGATTTTTGAATGGGAGAAACGACCCTTTGCGGCAGCAGCAGAGAAAGACTACGGATTGGAGCAGAAGGAAGCAGAAAATCTTCTCTTCTTCCTGGTGTCCGGTACCATGGCTACCAATTATTTCATGAAATCCGGCAAGAGTGAAGAGTGGTACCGTCTGCAGCTCTCTCTTCTGAAATTCATAAAGAATGGATTCAGAGGCATGAGAGATGAAGGATGAGCAAAGGTATCGGTTTTGCGGATGCGATAAAGGACCTCATATCCTATGAGGTCCTTTTAGTATGAGATACTGTACTTTCCGCTTTCTGAATATTCTTCTCTTTTAGAAGACTGCACTTTCCAGCCGGGGAGCCGGCTGATGGTGAGGTAATAAGACTGAAGGAAGCCGCATTATGAAATACTGATGGTATCGCGCCGTTATCCGTCAGGCTTCATACTCATCGGCGAAGCCTGATATCACCCGCTCAACTCGGGGCTTTCTGAACGGGGCTCTGCCTTTTTCAGTCTTTGCAACCACCTCGGGGCTCTGGGCTCTGCATTTTCTATACTCATCACGCGGCTGGAACCAATCTCTGAAGTCGAGCGTCAGATATCTGAAGTCTGACTGTCTGAAGTCTGAAGTCTGATTCGTCTTGTGAGACCCTTTTCTTTCTTTTCTCTTTACTATTCTGTCAATATTCACCGTTCCCTTTGGGCATTTAAGTGGTAAGCACTCATGATGACCTTTGACCGGCAGACTTACCGTATCCGGATGGTATAATTTCCTGCCACATGGATGGGGCGGGAAGGCATGACTTTATTGAAAGCGGTGAGGAACGATGATTTATTATCGCTTTCGGTGATAAGGATCACATTCTTATTGTTGAGGAGCCTTTCTTCTGCCATCATGGGCATTACATTCTTTGCATTCCACGAAAGGGTTCCCGGTTCCATAGAAGGAAGTTTTTCTGAAGGGACGGCTCTTACGATTTCCTTTCCGCTGTAGAATACGGCAGAGGTCCGGTAGTTGTCCAGATAAGCGATGGTCATGCCCTCTGTATTCATATGAGCAAGGGCTTCGCCTACTTCCTTCCCTGAACGGGAGAGCATGATGCGGGGAGCCACTGCCAGGGAGAGGATGATGTAGGAAACCATGAGGACTGGGACTGCTTTTTCAATGTTAAAGGAAATATTCTTATAGAGCAGGCCGGTGAGGAGGGAAAGGGAAAAGAGAGCGGGGAAGGTGTAGGTAGTGTACTTGGTGGCTACCAGCTGGAAGAAGAGGAAGATGACAGCGCCATAGATGGCAAGGAGCTGAGTGGCGTCACTGGCACTCCGGAAGTCGATTTCCCGTCTCTTCCACTTTTTGAAGAGGGAGAAGGGGACGAAGAAACTCCAGGGCGCAAATCCTGCCAGATAGATAAGTATGTAGAAATACCATTTATTGTGAGAAGGATGTTCAGGAACGGTGGCCCGGAGGAAGTTGTGGACGCCAAGGAAGTTCAGGATGAAATCATTGCCGTGGAGATACCACATGGTGCCGTACCAGGCACCGGCAATGACAGTGAAGAGGAGAAGGCCGGAGAAAAGGTGGACATGAGCCATTTCTTTCAGATCTTTTTTGTACATGAGGAAGAGGAATGCTGCAAGGCCGGGAAGGAGGAGGCCGATGGGACCTTTTGTGAGGGTGGCAAAGGCAGCTGCTGTGTAGCAGAGGAAATAATATTTCCTGTCTTCCGTATAACCCAGATAGTAGAATGCGATAGCAGCACTCATGAAGAGGAAGAGGGTGGTGTCTGTGATGACTGATTTGGAAAGGAGCCAGCATTCTACGGAAGTGGCAAGGATGAGAGCGGCGATCCAGCCGGTCTTTTCGCCGTATACTCTTCTTCCGAACCAGAAGGTGAAGAGGACGGAAAGGGAGCCCATGATGGCAGCCGGAAGGCGGGCGGCCATTTCATTGAACCCGAAGAGAAGGAAGGAAAGGGCAAGCTCCCAGTAGTAGAAAATCGGTTTGTCGTACCAGTAGTGGCCGTAGATCTGTGGGGATATCCAGTCGCCGGAGAGCACCATTTCTTTGGCAGTCAATGCATAATTGGATTCTGCCGTATCAGTGACTGCGAGAAGAGAATTTCCTGTAAGATAAAGGATGAGGGTGAGGGCAAGAAGAGCAATGTATGGATGACTTCTTAAGGTTTTCAGCATAATGATCCTCCTGTAGGTAAAAATCATTTCATCCATACTGTACAGGAAGGGTGTTAATGAAAGTGTAGGGAAACTTAAATAAAAAATAAACAACGGAAATGGGAGTTGCAACCGGTTTTTAGGACTCGTATGATAAGGTAAACAACCATTGTCTGGCGAGGTAGCATCATGAATATACGAAAGAGCTTAATCCTGTCTCACATTGTGGTGTGGATCCTTCCTTTTTTTATGACCTTTTTCATACTGGCTTCTGCTTTTGCCGGCCTTATGCTCTATGCATCCAGCGGCAATCATGTGATGGCTGAAAGCGGATTTCAGTTCAATGTCATTTCCAATGCTGTAAGAGCTGTGGTATTCCATGGTATCCGGCACAGGGAAAGCCCTTCTTCCTGGGGTTGGGTCATGGAAATCACGGATCCTTTGCAGAATTATGTGATCCTTGAGAAAAACGGGACCCTTATCTACCAGTATGGAAATGAAAAATACGAAGCGGAAAGACAGAACATCCTTCAGCGGGGCATCAAAGAGAATCTGGCGCTGGAAAATGGAAACCGGAGCTACAGTCTGGTGGATGGATTGAAGTATGAATATGTATATAAAGAAGATATAAGGGGGGATACCTATTTCTTCTACATGCTTGCCAGCCATCCGGTGGACCGGAATGATAATGCCATCGAAGAAGCATTCCGCAATATGGCAAGATTCATCGGCATCATGCTGGTCATCTTCATCGTGCTTACCAGTTTCTTCCTCTCCCGTTTCCTCATCCGCCGCATCCTTTCTCCCTTAAGGAAACTGAAGAAGGGCGCCGAGGAAATCCGCAAAGGAAATCTTTCCGTCCATATCGACCACGGAAAGGATGATGAATTCAAACCGGCGGTCGATGCCTTCAACCTTATGGCAGGAAGGCTGAAAGAAACACTGGAAGAGAAGGAAAGGAATGAAGAGAGAAGGAAGGAACTGATCGCTGCCATTTCCCACGACATCAGGACGCCGCTCACCTCTATCAAAGCTTATGTGGAAGGCCTTCTGGATCATGTGGCTTCTACGCCGGAAATGGAAGAAAGATATCTCAGGGTCATTCAGAAGAAAGCAGATGTACTGGACCGGCTGATCAACCAGCTCTTCCTTCTCTCCAAACTGGATATAGGAGAGAAGGCGGTTCCTCTGGAGACCCTGGAACTTTCCTCCTCGATTTCCCGATTCGTAGAAGAAAACCGGCTGAACTGGGAGAAGAACGGCGCATCCTTTACCCTGGAAGGGATGGATGATTTCAGAGTCAGAGCCAATACCCTTCTTCTTGAAAGAATTATTGAAAATCTTGTTTCCAACAGCATCCGGTACAAGAAGAAGGATCTTGTCCATATCACCATCAGGATAGAGAAGAAGGGGGACATGGCAGAAGTCCATGTGCTCGATGACGGCCCTGGGGTGCCAGAGGAAGCCCTTTCCCGGCTGAAGGAAGCGTTCTATCGGACAGACAGTGCAAGAAGTGCTACAGACAGCGGAAGCGGACTGGGACTTTCCATTGTTTACCGGGCGGTGAAACTGATGAAAGGGATCCTGGATTTCAGAAACAGGAAACCGGAAGGATTAGAAGCGGTATTTACTTTGCCAATGGAGGAGAAACATGAAGAAAAGAATACTGATCATTGAAGATGATGACGATATTGCATCCATTGAACGGGATTACCTGGAAGTCAGCGGATATGAAGTGAAGGTGGAAGAGAATGGGACAAAGGGGCTGGCAGAAGCACTCACCGGCGGCTACGACCTCATCCTTCTGGACATCATGCTGCCTGGCATGGATGGATTCCAGATCATCCGCCGCCTGAGAGACAAGATCGATATTCCTATCATGATGGTGACCGCCAGAAGGGATGATATCGATAAAATCAGAGGGCTGGGCTTTGGGGCCGATGATTACATCGAAAAGCCATTTTCTCCCGGCGTCCTGGTGGCCAGAGTGAAATCCCGCCTTTCCCAGTACGAAAGACTGAAAGGGAAAGGGGAAGAAAAGAAGGGCATCACCATAGGAAATATTACACTGGAACCGGAAACCCACCGCATCTTTGTGAATGGCAGGGAGAAGGAACTTCCGAATAAAGAATTCCAGCTTCTTGAATTCCTCATGGTCCATGCTGATGTGGTATACAGCAGGGAAACCCTCTATACCCGCATCTGGGGCATGGATTCCCTGGGAAATACATCCACCGTGCCGGTCCATATCAACCGGCTCCGGGAAGCCATTGAAGAAGACCCTGCCAATCCGAAACATATCCTCACCATCTGGGGCGTAGGATATAAATTCAAACCGTAAATATGAAGGGCCTCGGAAGAGGTCCTTTTGATATGAGATACTGCGCTATCCATGTCCCGCTATCCGTCTCACGTAAGCCACTTTCCGCTTTACCCCCTAAAAAATAGCGGTGAGCAATAAGCTAAGAGCACAAGGCAAAGATGTCGGATCCGGCTGACATAAATTGCGGTATAAAAAACCACAACAGATCCAACTCTATCATCTAAATTATAAACACTGTCAGTGACATTTAACCGGGATTGAAGAGATCATCATCCTTCATTCTCTTTTCTTGATTGGTAAATCGTTGTATACTGAAAACAAATTTATTTGAAAGCAGGGGATACAATGATTCTACTTTCCATTTTATGGAATGATATTCTTCCGCTTGTTGCCTTTATTGGCGCCGGATGGTATCTGGATTACCGGTTCAAGATAGATATCGGTACCTACACGAAACTGACAGTGTGGGTGGCTTTCCCTGTTTTTATGTTTCATATTTTTTATCAGTATGAAGCAGCAGGGATGGAATATCTGCTGGTGCCTATGGCAGCCGGCGGTCTTGCGGTGCAGTATCTCCTTTCCGGTCTTGCAGGAAGATGTCTCCATCTGGATTCTGAGAAGAATCATATTTTTCAGGCGGTGTCGACTTTTTCCAATACAGGGAATATAGGTATCGCCCTCATTATGATGATTTACACCCATCCGCCTTTCTCTGACGGTGGTATGCCTCTTCTTCATGAAGCGCTGGGAACCATGGCTATCCTGATGATTGTGATGAATGTGGCGGTCAATGTTTTTGGCGCAGCTTCCATCCGTTCCAGAGGTGCGTCCTTCGCCGAGTATCTTCTCTATCTGGTGAAGATGCCTGCGCTCTATGGTGTGCTTCTGGCTGTCCTTCTCAGAGCTGGCGGTATTTCTATCCAGCATACCTTCCTCTGGCCTGTCATTGAACATCTGAACGGCGCGTTCATCGTGCTCATCATGGTGACTGCGGGTGTGCAGTTCCATCGTACAGCCATAAAGATGCCGGAAATGGATATCCTCACAGCTTGCGCCCTAAAACTTCTGGGGGCTCCGCTTCTTGCCTTTCTCCTCATCAAAGGGGCGGAACTGGCAGGCGGTCTTTCTCCCCTTCAGGCTCAGGTGTTCTTCATCTTCAGTGCCATTCCTTCTTCCGTTTCACTGATCATTTACAGCGTAGAATATGATAACCATAAGGATTTCGTGACCCGGTCGGTGTTCACAAACGCTATCCTCGGCGCATTCACTGTCACTGGTGCCATCTATCTTTCCCGGTTGCTGTTCCCACTGGGATAAGGAGGCATTATGGCATTTTTACAGATCATTGTAGATAATATTTTCCCTCTCCTTATTTTTGTAGGGATTGGATATATGCTGGACAGGAAATTCAAACTGGATGTGTCTTCTCTGACGAAACTCACCTTCCATGTGGTTCTGCCCTGCTTCATCTTTTACAGCATCTATGTGGCAAAGCTGGATATGACCATGGTCCATGTATTCCTTCTTGCCTGTGCCCTCATGTTCCTTCTCGGTCTGACCGGGGAAATCACCGGCCGTCTCTTCCATTATCCTACAGGGAAGACCCAGGCCTTTAAAAACGGCACCATGTTTTCCAATAATGGAAATATCGGTATCGCCCTCATCGCCCTTGTTTTCTCCAATGCGCCCTTTGTGGTGAATGGCGGAACGCCTTACATAGCCACTGCCAGTGCGGCAGCAGCCATGATGCTGGTGCAGATGAATATGACATTGAACACCATCGGCCTCTATCAGGCAGGAATGGGGAAACTCACGCCAAGAGATGCTCTTTCTGTAGTCTTCCACATGCCGGTCATTTACACCCTGGCCGCTGTGTTCTCTGTGAAATATCTGGGACTTGATATTACCGGGACCTTCGTCTGGCCGGTCTTCCAGAACTGCGCGCCGGCACTGGTTGCCATCGTCATGATTGCCCTTGGCATGCAGATCCACCGGAGCAGGATTTCCTTTAAAGATAAGGATGCCTGGTTTGCCTGCGCCGTCCGTCTCATCGGCAGCCCGATCATCGGATTCATGCTTATTTACTTCTGGCGGTTCATGGGGGTCTCCTTTGCACCGGAAGTCTGCCAGACCATTCTCATCATGTGCTCTGTGCCATCGGCAGTGAACTCCGTGCTCTATGCAGTGGAATTCCACAATTATGAAGACTATGCTACTTCCATCGTCATGATGAGCACCTTCCTTTCAGGAATCACCATGACGGCAGTCATTTACGCAGCCCGCATTCTTTTCCCTGTATGACCCCTGTATGACCAGAGTATCAGGGGTTCCCTGATGGTTTTACGGTGGCCGGTGCTATACCTCTCCCGGCCTTTTCTATAAGGAGGTACCATGGCTTTTCTACAGATCATTGTGGACAATATCCTGCCTCTCCTTGTCTTTGTGGTGATTGGATATTTCCTGGATAAGAAATTTCATCTGGATGTGTCTACTGTGACGAAACTCACAGTGAACATCGTGCTTCCCGGTTTCATTTTCTACAGCATCTATGTGGCAAGGCTGGACATGACCATGTTTCATGTGTTCCTTCTGTCTGCTGCCCTCATGGTCATCATGGGAATCCTGGGGGAGGTCATAGGCCATCTCTTCCGCTTTCCATTGGGGAAGATCCAGGCTTTCAAGAACGGCATCATGTTTTCTAACAGCGGAAATATAGGAATTGCGCTCATCGGTCTCGTATTCACCAATCCGCCCTTTGTGGTCAACGGGGAGATGCCTTACTTTCCGGCGGCCAGTGCGGCGGCTGCCATGATACTGGTAGAGGTGAATATGGGGCTCCACAGTCTGGGGCTCTATCAGGCAGGCATCGGGAAGCTGACGCCAAAAGAAGCGCTCTCTGCAGTCTTTCACATCCCTGTCATATACACCCTTGTGATTGCTTTTGTTATCAAGTATTCCGGCTTTGACATGACGAAAACCTTCCTCTGGCCTGCTTTTGAAATCTGTGCTGCAGCGCTGGCGGCTATCGTCATGATTGCCCTTGGCATGCAGATCCACAAGAGTTCTATTTCATTCAGGGAGAGAGATGCCTGGATTGCGTCTTTCCTCCGGCTTATCGGAAGCCCGCTCCTTGCACTCCTTCTCATTTATCTCTGGAAGATTTCCGGCATGACCTTTCCGCCGGAAGTCGCTCAGACCATTCTCATCATGTGTGCTGTGCCGGCGGCAGTGAACTCCGTACTCTATGCGGTGGAATTTCATAACTGCGAAGACTTTGCCACCTCCATCGTCATGATGAGTACCATCCTTTCCGCCATCACTCTGCCTCTGACCATATACGGGGCGCGGCTGCTCTTTCCTGTGTGAAGTATTGCAACATATTGGATAAGTATTACTGGCGGTGATTAACATTTAAAAGAGATAGAGTTGAGTGCAGAGAGTTGAGAGTTGAGCGGGTGGTATCGGCTTCGCCGATGAGTATGAAGCCTGACGGATAACGGCGCGATACCATCAATGCATACATAGTGCGGTTTTCCCCCTTGCTTTTGCCTTAAAGGCAAAAGACTTCCCCCGGTTGCTGAGCACTTTGTGCTCTTAAAGGGGGCAGCCCTAATTTCAAGGACTTGTGAATTTATATGGCCGATATTGAACATGTTAGTAAACGCGGGGTACGGATAGAGGAGGGTGAATAGAGGGAAGAAGACCGCTAGTGTATACATCGTTACGAACTGAACCCCTTCAGGCATTCATCTGTGATGAATGCCTGCTCCCCTGAATGAATGTCGTTACACGACTTTCATAGTTCGGCGTTCACGATGAATGGCGCGTCGCGATGTTCCTTCCATTCATGTTCACTGCACTCCTGGGGGAGCCGAGGCGGTCAATGGCGCGATATTCCAAAATCAGCTATGAGCGATGAGCTATGAGCGCAGAGCAAAGGTATCAGCTTCGCTGATGAGTATGTAGCTTTTACGGATAACGGCGCGAGACCGTTTGTCTAACATCATTCGGTTTTCCCCTTTGCTTTATTCTCCCTTTGACTTTATATAAGACTCATTATAAAATAGATACACTATTATTCTTTAAAGAAGTAAAAGCAAGGAGTTTTACATGGAGCATCGCGACAATTTTAAATCCCGACTGGGATTCCTGCTGGTCAGTGCCGGCTGCGCCATCGGTATCGGGAATGTGTGGAAATTCCCTTATATTACAGGAGAATACGGAGGCGCCGTCTTCGTTCTCTTCTACCTCTGCTTCCTGGTCCTCATGGGGATTCCTGTCATGACCATGGAACTGGCTGTAGGGAGAGGGAGCCGGAAGAGTGCAGTAGGGGCTTATAAGAAGCTGGAAAAACCGGGAAGCTTCTGGCATGTTCACGGCTGGTTCTGCGTTCTCGGCTGCTATCTCCTCATGATGTACTACACCACCGTATCCGGCTGGATGCTCGCCTATTTCTGGAAATTCCTGAACGGCACTTTCTCCGGCATTTCTCAGGATGCCATTCCTGCAGTTTTCGGTGGTCTTCTTGGAAGTCCCTGGGAAATGGGGATTTTCATGGCCATCACGGTGGTCCTTGGTTTCCTGGTCTGCGGACTGGGCCTTCACAATGGGGTGGAAAGGATCACCAAAGTGATGATGTGCTGCCTTCTGGTGCTCATCGTCGTCCTTGCCATCAACAGTATCACCCTTCCAGGCGGAGAAAAGGGTCTGGAATTCTATCTCCTTCCCGACTGGAACAGAGCGGTGGAAGCAGGTCTTGGAAACGTAGCATCTGCAGCTATGAATCAGGCATTCTTCACCCTGTCTCTCGGTATCGGTGCTCTTGAAATCTTCGGAAGCTACATGACCGATGATTTCACCCTTACAGGAGAAGCAGTGCGCATCACTGCCCTTGACACCTTTGTAGCATTCATTTCCGGCCTCATCATTTTCCCGGCCTGCTTTGCCTACAATGTACATCCTGACCAGGGACCGTCCCTCATCTTCGTTACCCTGCCAAAGATTTTTGCCGACATGACCGGCGGGCAGCTCTGGGGCACCCTGTTCTTCGTATTCATGACCTTTGCCAGCTTCTCTACTGTCACTGCGGTCTTTGAAAATCTCATAGCCTGCTCTATTGATAACTTCGGCTGGAGCAGAAAGAAAGCGGTCATCATCAACCTTGTCGCTATTTTCCTTCTTTCTATTCCCTGCGTCCTCGGTTACAATGTGCTTTCCGGTGTTCATTTCATTGGTGCAAGGGATGTACTGGACAGCGAAGATTTCATCGTATCCAACATTCTCCTCCCAGGCGGCGCCCTGATTTATCTTCTCTTCTGCGTCACCCGCTACGGCTGGAGCTTCGACAAATATCTGGAAGAAGTGAACAAGGGCGAAGGGCTCAAAATGCCCCGGTGGATCAAACCGTATTTCCAGTTCGTCCTTCCTGTACTCATTCTTGTGATTCTGATCAGAGGATTGATGTAGTGAGAGCTATAAGCTCAGAGCGATGAGCAATGAGCTAAGGTGAAAATATAAATAAATAATAAAAAGGGGCTGTGAAATAATACAGCCCCTTTAAAGAGCCCAGAGCCCCGAGAAGGAAAAAGATTTCATGATTTTTAATTATGAAGAATAATTATCCTGTAAGAACAACCATGACTTTAATCTCCCTTATATAGATATCCGGTTAATTCAAAAACAGCTTTGGACAATGCTGTGACTTCAATCGTTAGATTTTAGTCTGGTGTCTGACAATCTGAACGTTTTGTGAGGTATTTCCCTCTACAGTTTTCGGAAAGCGGCTTTCGGACAACGGATAGCAGATAGACGTCCCGCTGTTCTACTCATTGGTGAATCTGATACCTTCGCTCCAGGCTCAACCCCCCATGGGGACTCTATCTTTTATAGAGGAAAAAAGGTATAATAATATCAGCATCTTCGGATTTATTCTGCCTCTGGCAGGGTATTTTTTTATGGAGCATGGAAGATATAGAAAACGGAGGAAAGAAGAATGGAAGAAAGAGACAGTTTTAAATCCCGTCTGGGGTTTATTCTTGTCAGCGCAGGATGCGCTATCGGTATCGGGAATGTGTGGAAATTCCCATACATCACCGGTGAATATGGGGGAGCTGTATTTGTCCTCTTCTATCTGGCATTCCTGATTTTACTGGGAATCCCGGTAGTCACCATGGAGCTTGCAGTAGGAAGGGCCAGTCATAAGAGTGCCCTACGGGGTTTTGAAGCGCTGGAGCCCAAAGGGTCCAAATGGCATCTTCACGGCTGGGTATGTCTTATCGGCGTATTTATTCTCATGATTTACTACACCACCATTTCCGGATGGATGGTTGATTATTTCTGGCGGTTCATCAGTGGTTCATTCAACGGAATGAACACTAAGGAAGTGGCAGATACTTTTGGCGCCATGGTTTCCAATCCATGGGAGCTCATGCTCTTCATGGGAATCAATGTAATGGTCGGTTTCCTTGTCTGTGCCGGCGGTGTCGCAAAGAGTCTGGAGAAAGTGACGAAGTTCATGATGCTCGGCCTTCTCTTCCTCATCGTCATCCTGGCGGTGAACAGCATGCTTCTTCCCGGCGGCGAAAAGGGACTGGAATTCTATCTCCTTCCCGACTGGGACAAAGCAGTGGAAGCAGGGCTTGGCAATGTGGCGGCAGCCGCTATGAATCAGGCATTCTTCACCCTTTCAGTCGGTCAGGGGTCCATGGAAATCTTTGCCAGCTACATGGGGAAAGATCACGGCCTTACAGGAGAAGCGGTGCGGATCACTGCACTGGATACCTTCGTGGCTCTTCTTTCTGGATTCATCATTTTCCCTGCCTGCTTTGCCTTTGGCGTAGAACCATCGGAAGGTCCATCTCTTATCTTTGTTACCCTTCCCAATATTTTCATCAACATGCCTATGGGACAGTTCTGGGGCTCTCTCTTCTTCGTCTTCATGACCTTTGCCAGCTTCTCTACGGTCACTGCCGTCTTTGAAGGGCTCATTGGCAACTGCATGGACAATTTCGGCTGGAGCCGCAGAAAAGCAGTAGGGATGCTCCTTCCTCTTGTATTCTTAGGAAGCATTCCCTGCGTCCTTGGGTTCAATGTATGGTCTGATGTGCAGATCCTGGGAACCAAAGGCATTCTGGATTCGGAAGACTTCATCGTCAGCTCCATCATCCTTCCTGCCGGTTCCATCATCTTTGCCCTCTTCTGCGTCACCAAATACGGCTGGGGCTTTGATAACTATCTGAAAGAAGTAAATACAGGAAGCGGCATGAAAATGCCCCGGTGGATCAAACCATACTTCCAGTACGTCCTTCCACTTCTCATTCTCGTCATCCTCATCAAAGGACTGATGTGATGGGAGCCATGAGCTCAGAGTTATGAACGATGAGCGAAGGTGAAAAATCATGCTTTTACAATAAATAACAAAAAGTCCCTTGCATCAATATTAGCGCAAGGGACTTTTTATTTGACGGCAAAGCCGGCTTCCATAATGCAGCTCCCCCCTTCGGGATGGCAAGGGAACCGACTCACAAGGAGCTGGCATTCATCGTAGATGAATGCCTGAAGAGGTTCAGTTCCATAAAAACTCACAAGTCCTTGAAATTAAGGCTGCCTGTAAATAGTAGGATAAGGATGTACAAAAACTTTCACTTAAGAATGTACAAACGGATGGTTTAAATATACTATAAGC
>OLSG01000484.1_pt1 | contig 50450 bp, 36 predicted proteins | sample 1673041 | NCBI WGS metagenome assembly OLSG01 (sample SAMEA3136749, study PRJEB25190) | human gut metagenome | reverse complement strand
ACGCACGGAACAATCCGTAGGCATCATAGTTGGGGACTTTTGACACCCACATCATATATTAAAACGTCGCTCTTCTGACTATATAATTAGATAGAAAGGGCCTTGCTTACATCATACATATATTCTGAAATGCTCTTCTGCATTGCCAGAGCCTCATCAATATCAAAGTCTGTAAACTCTCCGTTTCTGTATCCTACTACACGGTTTGTCTTTCCTTCTGCCAGAAGGTCTACTGCATAAGATCCCATCATGGATGCATATACACGGTCTGTACATGTCGGGCTTCCTCCACGCTGCATATGGCCAAGGATGGTAGCTCTTGTCTCCATGCCGGTAGCTGCTTCGATACGGCGAGCCATGCTTGCAGAATGTCCGATACCTTCTGCATTGATGATGATATGATGTTTTTTGCCACGTTTTCTGTTTTCGATGATGTTGTTGATCAGCTTCTGCTCATCGTAATCATATTTCTCCGGAAGCAGGATATCTTCTGCACCGTTTGCAATACCGCAGTACAGAGCGATGTAGCCTGCACCACGTCCCATAACTTCGATGATACTGCATCTTTCATGAGATGTGGATGTATCACGTACTTTATCGATTGCTTCCATTGCTGTATTGACCGCTGTATCAAATCCGATCGTATACTCGGTGCATGCAATGTCCAGGTCGATCGTTCCCGGGATACCGATCGTGTTGATACCCAGAGCAGCCAGTTTCTGTGCACCTGCGAAGGATCCGTCACCACCGATGACTACCAGTCCGTCAATACCATGCTTTCTGCAGACTTCTGCACCTCTTGCCTGTCCTTCCGGTGTACGGAACTCTGCACATCTTGCTGTATACAGTACAGTACCGCCACGGGAAATGATATCAGATACGTCACGTGCTGTCATATCTTTAATCTCTTCATTCAGAAGACCATTATATCCCTTATAGATACCTTTTACTTTCAGTCCTCTGGAAAGTGCTTTTCTAACAACCGCACGAATTGCCGCATTCATACCAGGAGCATCGCCGCCGCTTGTAAGTACGCCTATTGTCTTTATTTCTTTTGCCATCTTGAAACCTCCTCAGATTCGCTGTTTAGACTCTTTGATTTTCCTAACCAAATACTTCGCTCTCAATTTTAATTCATTTTACCGTTATTTTCAATACACTTTTCAACAACTTTTACATTGTTCTGCCCATATCTTTCAACAATTTTCTGTAAAAGTGTCTCATCCGCACATATGGACCATGCTTTACCCAGTCTTTTCATAGATTTCGGGGAACGAATGTACACTACAACCTGATCCGTTCCATCGGATGAACGGAGGATCTCATATAACGCTTTCTCTTCTGCCATAAAACTCTCCCTGTCCGAAAACTGGATCCAGAGTTCTTTTGGAAGGTCTTCAAACTTCCAGATCTTATCGCAGATCAGTTTGCTTGCCTTTTCTTCTTCTGCAGATACGTGTCCCCGGATAAAAAGTTTGCCATCCTGTGTAATGCTGTTTCGGTAAATTTCATACTGTCTTGGAAAAACTACAACTTCCACTGTGCCAAGAAGATCCTCGATGGTCAAAAAGACCATGGTCTTATTGTTTTTTGTATGCTTGATCGTAATGCCTTCGACCATGCCTCCGATGATCTCCTCTGCTCCGTCAAACAGGCGGGAGCCGTGCAGTTCTTCCTGATAGGCAAAATCCATGGTAGTTGCCGAAATATTTTTCTGCCACATCTTTTCATATTTTTCCAGAGGATGCCCGCTGATATACACGCCAAGCACTTCTTTTTCAAAGGCAAGGAGCTGCTCTTTATCATATTCTTCTACATCCGGCATGCGGATTTCAAAATCTTTTTTATCTTCCTCCGCCACAAAGTCAAACAGAGACATCTGACCTGCCATTGCATTTTTCTTCTCCTGATTTACACTGTCTACAACCTGCACATAGATCATCATCAGCTGTTTTCGGTTATCACAAAGACCATCCAGTGCTCCTGCTTTGATGAAATTCTCTATGGTGCGTTTATTTAATTCTTTTCCGGACAGACGTTCCACAAAATTGCGGAAATTTCGATAGATTCCATTCTGGTTTCGTTCCCGCACGATTGCATCGATCACCGGTTTTCCGATGCTTTTGATCGCAGAAAGGCCATATCGGATGCTTTTATTATATTTAAATGTTTCTTCTCCTGTTTTTTCCGTGCTTTCGTTTTCTTCTACGGAAAAAGCACTCTCACCCTTGTTGATATCCGGCGGAAGCAGACGGATCCCCATCTGGCGGCAGTTCAGAATATATTCTGCCACTTTCGGTGGATTATCAATGACAGAGGTCATCAAAGCTGCCATAAATTCTACCGGATAGTAATATTTCAGCCATGCTGTCTGATATGCAACTACCGCATAACATGCCGCATGTGATTTATTGAATGCATATTTTGCAAAATCGGTCATCTCATCATAGATATGATTTGCAATTTCTTCTGAAATTCCGTTTTTGATGCAGCCCGGCACGCCTTCTTCTTCATTTCCATAGACAAAATTCTGACGTTCTTTTTCCATGACGGCTGCTTTTTTCTTGGACATCGCACGACGCAGAAGGTCGCTTCGTCCAAGCGTATAGCCGCCGAGGGCACGCACGATTTGCATAACCTGTTCCTGGTATACGATACAGCCGTAAGTCGGCTCCAGGATCGGCTCCAGTTCCGGGCATTCGTACGTGATCGTATCCGGGTTATTTTTACCTTTGATATAACGCGGAATAAAATCCATAGGACCCGGACGGTACAGGGAAATTCCGGCGATGATATCCTCCAGGCTCTGCGGTTTCAGCTCTTTCATGAAGTTTTTCATTCCGCCGCTTTCAAGCTGGAAAATGCCTTCTGTCTTACCAGTTCCGATGGAATCCAGGACGGCTTTGTCATTAAAATCAATATGATCGATATCAATGATTTTTCCGGTCGATTTTTCTGCAAGACGGACTGCATTCTGGATAACGGTAAGGGTACGCAATCCCAGGAAGTCCATTTTCAGCAGCCCCAGTTCTTCCAGTGTCGTCATCGTAAACTGCGTCGTGATCGCACCGTCGCTGCCTCTGGAGAGCGGCACAAACTCATCGACCGCTTTCTGACAGATCACAACCCCGGCTGCATGCATGGAGGTATGACGCGGCAGACCTTCCAGTCTTCTCGACATATCGATCAGCTCATGCACCTGCGGATCTTCGTCATAGATTTTTTTGAATTCCGGATTTCTCTGAAATGCTTTATCTATAGTAATGCCGATCTCAGTCGGGATCATTTTTGCGATTGAATCGACCATTGCATACGGAAGATCCATTACACGGCCGACATCACGGATCACGCCTCTTGCCGCCATCGTACCAAAGGTCACGATCTGTGCAACCTGATCTTTGCCGTATTTTTCCACAACGTAATCAATGACTTCCTGTCTTCTTTCGAAGCAGAAATCCACGTCAATATCGGGCATGGAGACACGTTCCGGGTTCAGAAAACGTTCAAACAGTAAGTTGTATTTCAGAGGATCAAGCTGTGTAATGCCAAGTGTATAGGAGACAAGGCTTCCTGCAGCCGAGCCTCGTCCCGGTCCTACCATAATATCGTGGTCGCGGGCAAATTTGATATAATCCCATACGATCAGGAAATAATCGACATATCCCATTTTCTGAATGATGCCAAGCTCATAGTCCAGACGTTCTTTTAATCCTTTCGTCTCTTCGCCATAACAGCGAACCAGTCCGTCGTGGCAGAGTTTCTGTAAATATTCCCATGATGTATAGCCATCCGGCACATCATATTTCGGAAGTTTTGTCACACCAAACTCAATCTCCACATGACAACGGTCTGCGATTTTCTGTGTGTTTTCCAGTGCTTCTAGTGCATACGGAAACAGGTTTTTCATTTCTTCTTCGGATTTTACAAAATACTGTCCGCCTTCATAACGCATACGGTCGGTATCCGACAGTTTCTTTCCGGTCTGTAAACACAGCAGAATATCATGAGAATCCGCATCGGATGCATACGTGTAATGCACATCATTTGTCGCCACCAGATCTATGCCTGTCTCTTTGCTCATCCGAAGGAGCTGTGTATTGACTGCTTTCTGTTCCGGGATGCCATGATCCTGAAGCTCCAGGAAAAAGTTGCCCCTTCCGAAAATTCCTTCGTAGCGTCTGGCGGCACGCACTGCTTCTTCGTACATACCACGCACCAGATATTTTTGGACTTCTCCTGCCAGACACGCAGACAGGGCAATGATACCTTCATGATATTTTTCCAGGACTTCCATATCCACACGCGGTTTATAATAGAAACCTTCTGTAAAACCTTTTGATACAATCTTGGTCAGATTACTGTAACCTGTGTTATTTTCTGCTAATAATACCAGATGATAGTAGCGGTCATCACCGCTTCCGGCTTCTCGGTCAAATCTGGATCCGGGTGCTACATACACCTCACATCCAAGAATCGGATTGATCCCGGCTGCTTTTGCTTCACGGTAAAAATCGATCACACCGTACATAACACCGTGGTCTGTGATGGCCGCACTGTTCATGCCCAGTTCTTTTACCCGTGCAACGTATTCTTTGATTTTATTTGATCCATCCAGCAAACTATATTCTGTATGAACATGTAAATGTGTAAAACTCAAACTGCACCTCACCCTCTCAATATCATGTAGATCACTACTATAACTGTTGCCACCGCAAATGCCGGTGTAAACATGGTTTTCGGTTCACCCGGACGTTTTTCTCTTCGTTTAAAACACCATTTCAGATGCTCATAACGTCCACAGTGTTTCGCAATCCAGATCAGCACTCCGATCGCTGCAAAAATACAGATCGCCGCGATCACGGAATAAACATTGATCACACCGATCATGTCCTGTGTTGTCAATGCTCCGGAACTTGTAGAAGAACTGCCGGCAGAAATTCCATAAAGCAGTTTGGAAACTGCCATCAATGCCGTACTCCATCCATTGATCACAAAATGTGCTGTCATCGTAGCAAAAATACTTCCTGTCGCCTCCAGCAGAATGCCAAACGCAATGCCCAGTACAAAAGCATAGCAGAACTGATTAAAGTTCATGTGCATCAGACCAAACGCCAGTGCAGATCCAAGAATCGCACACCACACACCTCTCTGACGATATCCATTATAATAGAGACCACGGAACGTAAATTCTTCGCAGATCGGCGGAATGACTGCCATCACAATCATATTGACCCAGAGTGCATTCTGCGTCAGTTCCGACTGTGAACTTTCAAATGCATTTCTTACGAAAAGCATAGAAAGCAGATTCAGCCAAGATGTAACAGGAATCATCAGCACTGCATATAAAATGACCATTGCGATCACCGATAACTTCAGTGGTTTAAATGGCATCCACTTTCTCGGGTCTACCTTGTTTATGATCATAAATCCAATAACCGGCATCAAATACAGAAGCTGGCTCAAAAGCATCAGCTGCGTCGCATCCATTGAACGAACAAACGGGATAAATCCCAGAAAAATCCCGGAAAGCAGTATCCAGATAACGGTCACCAGAAACAGCCTGTTTATCTTCGGTGTCTTGTTCATTTGTTTTTCCTCCACGTTTTTTATTTTTAATAATGTCAGTGAAATGTCCTGTCTTGCCGGCAAGAACGACAATTTGACATTTTGATCCTGGCATCATAATTTTATTCTACCATAAAATTCATTTCTTTTTGTATTTTCAAAGTTTAATTTTTAAAGACAAAGATAAAAAAACAGCCGGGCGTTGCCCGACTGCCTTGATCTTGATTTTTACTTATTGTTATACAATCAGTTGTTGCGGCTGATCATGTAATCCATCAGTTTATCAATATCTTCTTTTTCGTATGCAACGATCTCCAGTTCCGGAATTTCGCCGTTTGAGAAGATGTTTGCCAGAGATACATACTGTGACAGCTTAGATTTCAGATTCAGTCTGTCACCTTCGCCTGTTACCAGCTCTACTTTTCCTTTGCAGCTGTCTACTACCTCAAAAAATTTATCAATATCTTTAATTCCCATTACTTTCATAGTTCATTCTCCTTTCAGATAAAAATGTTGAAAAGTGATTATTCTATTTATTTGATTGCGATTGCCTCGATCTCGATCAGGACATCTTTTGGCAGTCTCGCAACTTCAACACAGGAACGTGCCGGGTAGGTACCGGTGAAATATTTTGCATAAACTTCATTGATGGTACCAAAGTCTTCCATATTTTTAATAAATACTGTTGTCTTTACCACGTTTTCTGTGGAAGTACCGGCTTCTTTTAACAGTGCTGCCAGATTGCCGATCGCCTGATCTGCCTGTGCGGCTGCACCTTCCGGAATCTCGCCTGTTGACGGAACTACCGGGATCACTCCGGATGTATATACCATACCGTTCACTTCGATCGCCTGTGAATATGGTCCAATTGCTGCAGGAGCCTTATCTGTACTGATTGCTTTCTTCATGCTCATGCCCTCCTAACAAATGTATGCTCTTTGCTGATAAAGATGTTTCTATCTTTTTTCATTTCCTATTATAAATTCAGTTTTCAAACGACGCAAGCAAATTTTTCGTGAAAAAATCGCAGGAAAATATGGCATAATGTTTAATGCCTATCTTTAAATTGTTTGATTCTCAAAGAATTATTGTGCGTTTTTACCGTTTTATGATGCGATTTTCTGTAATTTCGATACGTCCCTGTTTCAACAGCCTTCCAACAGCACGTTTAAATGCATTCTTACTGAGTCCGAATTCTCTTTTGATAATCTCCGGTGAAACTTTATCGTTAAACGGAAGTACGCCTTCAAATTCTTCAATCACCTTCATCACGGCTTCTGCATCTTTTTCCATCTGCTGCGGAATCTTTTCTTTATCCGAAAGATCCAGTTTGCCATCTTCCTGTACTCTCGTCACACGAAGATTTAAAATATCGCCCACGCGGTATTTGCCCTGTGCTTCTTTTGCAGGGATCAGACCGGAATAACAGTCATCCACTGCCACAAAAACACCAAAATTCTCGCTGATCTCATAAATACGGCCGGTCACTTTATCGTCTCTCTGATATGGAGAATCTTTTTTCAGATATTCATACACTTTCATCGTAGCACAGAGACGACTGCTCTTATCAATGTAAAGTGCCGCCAGACACTCTTCCCCCGGCTGCACACGCTTTGTCTGCTCTTTATATGGAAGAAACAGATCCTTTTCCAGTCCCCAGTCCAGAAATGCACCGATTTTTCCTGTATCAGCGACGCGAAGCACGGCTGTTTCTCCCAGGCGGACTTTCGGCGTACGTGTCGTTGCAATCAGCCGATCCTGTGAATCTTTATATAAAAATACTTCTAATGTATCTCCTGCCTTGATGCCTTCCGGAACTTCTTTCTTTGGAAGCAGTACTTTTTCAGTCGCATTTTCCTCTTCTCCGAGATAAATTCCAAATCCTACTTCTTTTACTACATAAAGTTCCTGGCTTTCTCCTAAATGAAACATATTCTTTCTCCTCGTTTTTTGTATTCCTGTTTATTTGTTCTGAAATTCGTAACCGTTCAGCACCTTCACAGTTACGAGTCAAAATGCATTTAAAATCACCTTCGTTAATGGCATTTTGACCTGCATGTCTCGGGATTTTGGCATATTCATGTCAAAACACCTCGCGGGATACTACCTACTGAATAGTTACTGAAATTCTACCACTGCATACGGTTTCTGTGCCTCATCACACAGCAACACCGTACATTTTTTCTCTTCTATATGAATATAAGGCACAACCATATCACCGAGAAGTGCTGCCTTTTTATACTCTGCACGCATCTGGGAAATCCGGAAATCATCCGGCAGAAGCTCCATCGCCATCTGCACATATTGTCCATTATTGACATGATGATTTGTATCAATGTGATGTTTCACGATCAGAAAGTACTCTTTCTTTTCCATTTCTTCCGGAAGGGCGATCTTTCGCGGTGCATAATCCATATCCAGCTTCTCGTGCAGCACATACGCTTCCTGCTCCTCTTTCGGAACTCTGGTCGGATGTCCGGTCTTTAAATCCACGTAAGTCCACAATGTATTCGCCCAGGCAAGCTTTTCACCTTTTTCATCCCGGATGCAGAAATTTCTTTCGCCGAGAAATCCCTTAAAAGAATATGGCCAGGTCTGAACGGTGATCTCCTGTCCAAACACCGGCAGCTCCCCAAGCACGATCTGCCAGGACGACAGAACCCATGCACACTGCTTTTCCTTCAGATAATCAATCCCGAAGCCTATCTTTTCCGAATGAAAACTGCTGCAGTCCTGAAAATAATTTAATATAGAAAGAAGTGTGATCCTGCGATTCTCATCCACTTCGCTGTAACGAACTCTGCTGTCAAACTGATAAATCATACGTTCCTCCCGAATCTTGTGGCATCTTTAAAACCAAACATCCTGTTTTTTGAACGCAGAGAAGCATTTCCCCGCTTCAAGTGTGCAGAGCACTAAGCGGTGGGTGAGGGGGATGCTATTAAACGGATGTCCTGATTTTCATTTGCCTGGTAACTCATTTTATTTTCTGTATATGCAGAAAAGGTTGTCTTAGCAGACAACCTTCTTAACTGGGCTACAAGGATTCGAACCTTGAAATGACGGAGTCAGAGTCCGTTGCCTTACCATTTGGCGATAGCCCATCATTATTTTACTCTGTTGCGTTTTTGTTGCTCACAACAATGAGAATTATATAGTAACGTTCATAAAATGTCAAGCACTTTTTTTAACTTTTTTAAATCTTTTTTTATTTTCCCTTTTCTTCCAGCCCGTGATGTGTTATAACAGGAAGAAAAGAACCCCAATGTATGCAGAATGGAGGAAACTATGAGTACTATGAATCTTACCCTGCTGACCGATTTCTATGAATTAACGATGATGCAGGGCTATTTTAAAACACAGAATACCGAGAAAGTAGTTTTTGATGCTTTTTACCGCAAAAATCCATGCGACGGTGGCTATGCGATCGCTGCCGGACTGGATCAGGTAATTGATTATATTAAAAATCTTCGTTTCAGCAAGGAGGATATCGCTTATCTGAGAAGCCTGAACACGTTTGATGAAGATTTTCTGAACTATCTGGCTGATTTCCGTTTCAGCGGTGATATTTATGCGATTCCGGAAGGCACCATTGTTTTCCCGCGTGAGCCGCTGGTCAAGGTGGTTGCCCCGATCATGGAGGCACAGCTGGTAGAGACTGCCATTCTGACGATCATCAATCACCAGAGTCTGATTGCTACAAAAGCTTCCCGTGTTGTCTGTGCTGCAAAAGGTGATGGCATCATGGAGTTTGGCCTGCGTCGTGCACAGGGTCCGGATGCCGGTGTTTATGGTGCAAGAGCTGCCATGATCGGCGGATGCATCGGCACTTCCAATGTACTTGCCGGACAGCTTTTTGATGTTCCGGTAAAGGGTACGCATGCACACAGCTGGATCATGAGTTTCCCGGATGAATACACTGCATTTAAAACATATGCAAATATGTATCCGGATGCCTGCTGTCTGCTGGTTGATACTTACGATACGTTAAAATCCGGCGTGCCAAATGCAATCCGTGTTTTTGAAGAAATGCGAAATGCCGGTATTCCGCTGAAAAATTACGGAATCCGTCTCGACAGCGGTGACCTCGCTTATATGTCCAAACAGGCAAGAAAACTGCTGGATGCCGCCGGCTTCGATGATGCTTATATTTCTGCTTCCAGTGATCTGGATGAGTATCTGATCGAGAGTTTAAAAGCTCAGGGATGTAAAATCACTTCCTGGGGTGTCGGAACCAACATGATCACTTCCAGGGACTGCCCTGCTTTCGGTGGTGTATACAAACTTGCTGCCGTAGAAGACAAAGAAACCGGAGAATTTATTCCGAAGATCAAGCTTTCTGAGAACACTGAAAAGATCACCAATCCTGGAAACAAAACGATCTACCGTATTTACAGCAAAACGACCGGAAAGATCCGTGCCGATCTGATCTGTCTTGCCGACGAAACGTTTGACGAGAGTAAAGATATGATCATTTTCGACCCGCAGGAAACCTGGAAAAAGACAAAAGTACGTGCAAATACCTATACACTTCGTGAGCTGCTTGTTCCGGTGTTTAAAAACGGCGAATGTGTTTATGATTCTCCAAGCGTGATGAAAATCCGTGATTACAGCAAAAAAGAGCTCGATACTATCTGGGATGAAACAAAACGTTTCGCAAATCCACAGCATGTCTATGTAGACCTTTCAGACAAGCTCTACAAGATCAAATCGGATCTGCTCGAAAAAATGAGCCTGGAAGCTCTGGAATACTAAGATGGCATAAAAGAGAAATCCCCTTCATAGACTGTTCTCAGTACAGGAAGGGGATTTTTTATGTTTTCTTATGAAATGCTTGTCAACTGTGAAAACAGACTGCCTGAAGATTTTGTGCCGCCATCACTGGCTGCACCGGATATTGCATTTGCCGCAGATCCTTCGGACGAGAAGCGTTTTCTGGAAGTCCGGGCTGCCAGACACGCAAAACGGCTTTTTGACGCCGCCAAAGCAGAGGGGATTTTTCTCTATGGCATCTCCGGATACCGCAGCTACGAACGTCAGAAAATACTCTATCAGAAGGCCTGCTGCAAATCTTCTGCCGCTTCATCTCTATGCGAAACTGCCATGCCAGGATGCAGCGAACATCAGACCGGACTGGCCCTTGATGTATCCTGCCCGGCCGTCTCTTTGAATCTTTCGCAGGCTTTTTCAGAAACAGCAGAAGGGCGATGGCTTGCCCGCCATGCCCCTCTTTATGGTTTTATCATACGTTATCCCAAAGGCAAAGAACATCTGACAAAGATCCCGGCGGAACCATGGCACATCCGGTATGTCACCAGAAGCCTTGCTCTGTGCCTGACACTCACCGGGCAGGTTCTGGAAGAATACTACGCCTGCTGTGAACGGTAAAATTTAAATCCGACCAGTGTTGTGAGCACTTCCGTCACTGGAAAGGTCAGCCAGAAATACTGCAGTCCAAACCTGGAAAACAGATATCCAAGCGGAACAAACAAAACCATTGTCCTCACAACGGTAAGGATCGAACTTTTCACAGCACTGCCGATCGCCTGAAAATACACCGGAAAAATCAGTGAAGTGACCATCGGGATAAATGCAACTCCAATATAATGAAATCCGTTCGTTCCGATTGCAATCACCTGTGCATCTTTCGAAAAGGTTGAAAGCATTTGAACCGGCAGAAATTCAAAACACAGCGTTCCAAGAAACATCAGAGCCATTCCCGCGATCAGGGATTCTTTCAGCACGGCTTTGCATCTCTCCTGATCTTTTGCCGCATAATTGAAGCTGATGACCGGTACGATGCAGGTCTGCAATGCTCCGAGTGGAATAAAGAAAAAGCTCTGCCATTTGTAATACAGCCCAAGTGCCGTCACCGCCTGATCCGAAAATCCTGCGAGGATCATATTCAGCCCGAAAATATAGAACGTGTACGCAGACTGCATGAGAATGTTCGGTATCCCAAGCTGATAAATCCTTTTGATGTGCAGCAGATAACAGGATTTTTCCGGTGATCTCACAAAAGCTTTTCTCATGACCACAAGAGCCGCTACGATCTGCCCGATCACCGTGGCGATCGCTGCACCGGCGATTCCGAATTTATGTATGCCAAACATCCCGAAAATCAGGATCGGATCAAGAATGATATTCGTGATCGCTCCGGCGATCTGTGCCACCATCGGCGTTTTCATATCTCCGCGTGCCTGCAGGATTTTGCTCCAGACTCCTTCTGTAAACAGTCCGATACTGACCACGCAGACGATTCTTCCATATACGACAACATCTCGTATGATTTCTTCTGAATTTGTCGAAATCCTCGCATAAAACGGCATGATCAGATAACAGACTGCTGCAAAAACAATCCATAGAAAAACTGCCAGCGGCGTGCCTATGCCTGCCACTTCTTCTGCTTTTTTCTCCTGGCGGATTCCGAAATAATATGCCATGTCGGTGTTGATCCCGACGCCCGTCCCCACCGCAAGGGCGATCATTAACAGCTGAAGCGGATAAATAATGGACAGTGCCGTCAGACCTGTCTCCGAATATTTGCCCACAAACAGGCTGTCCACTATGTTATAAAGTGCCTGGATTAGCTGTGCCAGCATGACAGGCGGTGCGATTTTTAATAAAATGCGGCTGATTTTTTCTTTTCCGTAAAATTCTGATGTGTCCATGCTCCACTATCTCTCTTCCATATTTCTTACATAAACTGTGCTTCATGCCGCACCTTTTTTTCAATATCTGAGAAGCTCTCTTCGTTATATCACACTTACCATACCATTTCAAGTCGAACGCACGTGAGACTTGGCACGCGATTCTGGTCAGCTTTGCTGACATTCACAATCCGCTTCTCTGCGTTCAAAAAAACATCCTCCCCGCAGGAAGGATGCTTCTTTACTTCACATCTTTCAGATATTTGTTTAATACATAGCCGGTCGCTTCGCCATATTTGATTTCCGCCCATCCATTATCCAGAACTCTGACTCTGGTCACTTTGTCACCTTTGTCAAGCATACCGATAATCTCTGCATCTTCGGAAGAATCTGCACGGACATTCAGCACATCTTTTGCTTTCATGACTTTATTGGCTTCCACACCGCTATCTTCTGCATCCGGAATCGCAATCTCTGTCTCCGGCTGATCCATCTCCTGGACAATCTTCTGAAGCTCATCGTTGCCGGAAACGATCTCCTGATACTTGTCATTTACATCTTTGATAAGAGCCTGTACATCGGAATTCTGGATTACTTTCTCGATATAATCGTTGGTGTCCTGATCAGACTTCCAGTCAGCAACACACAATCCGCCGTTCTCATCTGGTTTCAGATACAGACAGACCACACTCGGAACCAGTTCCTCGACATCGCCTACTTTTGCTTCATAATAAGCAAATACAACATAGGAATTGTCCACCGGACCTTTCTTGGAATACACAGCAATATTATTATAGCTCTGTATGATAGAACTCTCAATTTTCTGCTTATCGCTGTCACTTAAGGACTCTGTCATGCCTGACAGCGTATCCAGGTCTTTGTTGCCCATTGCTGTATAATATTTCTGCACAGTCTCAAGAACGGTCAGATCATTTTCTGTCAAAGCCTCTTCCGTCTCTGTCTGAGCCTGTGTCTCTGTGCCGGTCTCAATCGTCTGGCTTCCTGTCTCAGAATCTGATGTTTTCTTTCCGGAACCACCGGTCAGCTTCACTGCAAACACAATGACGATACCGACCAGTACGATTGCCAGTCCGACCAGGATATATCTGAGGTTATCTGACAGCCATTCTTTTAAACCACCCAAATTTCTACCTCCATTTGCTGTTGCGGTTTTTTCAAATATAAAAAAACGCACCTGGAGGGATTCGAACCCCCGCCACATGGTACCGGAAACCATTGCTCTATCCCCTGAGCTACAGGTGCACATTTTATACATGAATGCTTCCGCACATACTCATGTAAAATCTTTCTTTTGGAAAAATTCTTTTTTACTATAACATGTTTTTTTCAAAAAGTAAAGCAAAATGGAGATTTTTCAGTAATCAGTGGGGGAAAGCCATCGTTAAATGATGCGTTTTGGCATCGTAGTGGTAGACCTGATCTGATAAAACCTCTTCCAAAGGCACCTGTGTGAGATTGATCTCACGCACCATGGAAAGCAACTCTGCGGCCTCCGGTGCTGCTTCTTCCGGAACCAGAATGCACTCGTGAACGCTGCTTGGCAGCACATAGAACGATCCCTCTAACAGTCTGGCTGCTTCCTGAAGAATATGGTCATACAAAATGCCGCATGCCCCAAGACAGCGTTTCTCATTCGTCATCACGTACATCGGAATCTCTTCCTTCAGAAAATCCAGTTTTTCCCCTTCCGGAAGCATCTCCCTGATCAGCTCTGACATTTTATATACATGCATCGGCTGCTTTTCTCTGGTGTTTTCCCTGGCATATTCCCACAGTTCTTCTTTTGTGACCTCCCAGAAATCCAGATGCTCCTGACGGATCAGGATACTTCCGCTGCCAAACATCTCATTCTCAAGCACGTAATAAAAGACAACCGCGAGATCCAGATAAGGAATATACGGTACTTCCGCAAGCAGTTTTTCGTTTCGCCCTCTGCCGATAATTTTGCAGAAGATCTCGTTCTTTATATTATCAAATTTCAGAAAATGTCCTGCATCCAGCGATGTATTGTTTCTGCACTCCTGATAGATATGCTGAACTTTCTCCGCAAGCTCCGGAATCGTCGCACCATCTCTGAACGCATGATAGTAATCTTCAAGATAAACAGAAGGGGATACATCATAATCGTTCTCCCGGATCAGAAAACAGTCTTTGGTAACTCCATTATTTTTCGTAACTTTATGAAACAGAATCGTCGCTTCCCCAATGCGGCTTTCTATTTCCTTTTGAAGATTTTCGATAAATTCTTTGTAACTCATACACAGTCCTTTCCTGCCATGCAGAAAAGCCCGGTTGAATGGATTTTTCTTTGTAAGTTTGCTGTTACATATTAGCATAATATTCATCATATTGCAAGTTTATTTTTGTTTTTTGATGAAAAAACATGATTGACCGGAAAACACAATGCAAAATCGAAAACATATTGAAAAAACAGAACGCCATAACGATACGAAAACAATCTGCTGACACGCTGCGTTTCCTGTTCGGTTATGGCTGTGCTGTTTCACATGCTCTGTTCATCGGATTCCGGCCGGAAATATCTTTCTGCGTAGACACCCCTGGCCAGCCAGAAACTTTGGGCAATGTGCAAAATGAACAATTCCCAAGAAGGTACTCGAACATGGCCGGTACTTTGCGACCGTATTTTGGTCGCTTACGTACCGCTGCCAATGTGAGGTAGCGAGAGCGTGCCTTCGGGGAATTCGTTCATTTGCACATTTATACAAACCTCCGTAAATTTTTTATTTGTCTCGAACCATCGCTGCAAACTTCTCATGAATCCTGGTATCGTTATCCAGTTCCGGGTGAAATGCAAATGCCATTTGGTTTTTATACTGCACACCGACAATTTTCCCATCGACCGTGGCAAGGACTTCCACGCCATCTCCTGTCTCTGCGACATATGGTGCACGGATGAAGGTCATCGGGACTTCTCCAACGCCTTTTAATTCAGCGATGGTGCGGAAGCTTCCAAGCTGTCTGCCATAGGCATTGCGGCGGACGCACATCGGGATTGTTCCAAAGTGACATCCTTCCTGGCCGTCCACCTCTGAGGCAAGCAAAATCAGCCCGGCACAGGTTGCAAGGACCGGCATGCCGTTTTCTATCTGTTCTTTTATCGTATCAAACATGCCCAGCTCTTTTAAAAGCTTTCCCTGGACGGTGCTCTCGCCGCCGGGAAGAATGATGCCGTCATAAGGTGTTTCCAGGTCTTTTGCCTGGCGAAGCTCGATACAGTCGACACCGAGACGTTTCAATACATTTTCATGTTCTGCGAAAGCACCCTGTAGTGCTAAAACTGCAACAGTCATTATTTTCCTCTTTCTGCCATCAGTAAGGCGATTTCCTGTTCATTGATGCCGACCATAGCTTCCCCGAGGTCTTCGGAAAGCTTGGCGATCAGTTTTGCATCAGTATAATTAGTAACAGCTTTTACGATCGCAGCTGCTCTCTTTTCTGGATTTCCGGATTTGAAGATACCGGAACCTACAAAGACACCTTCCGCACCGAGCTGCATCATCAGAGCAGCATCAGCAGGAGTAGAGACACCGCCGGCTGCGAAGTTTACAACCGGAAGTCTGCCGTTGTCATGTACATAGGCAACCAGTTCATAAGGAACCTGCAGTGTTTTTGCAGCTTCAAACAGTTCATCTTCACGCATACTGGTCAGCTTTGCAATTTCACTGTTCATTTTTCTCATGTGGCGTACGGCCTGCACGATATCCCCGGTTCCCGGTTCCCCTTTGGTACGGATCATGGAAGCACCTTCGTTGATACGTCTTAAAGCTTCTCCGAGGTCTTTTGCACCACAGACAAACGGAACACGGAAGTTGCGTTTGTTGATATGATAAACATCATCGGCAGGGGAGAGTACTTCACTCTCATCAATGTAGTCGATTTCGATCGCTTCGAGAACCTGAGCCTCCACGAAATGTCCGATACGGCATTTTGCCATAACCGGGATAGAAACAGCATTCTGGATGCCCTGGATCATTTTCGGGTCGCTCATACGGGAGACGCCGCCTGCGGCACGGATATCAGCCGGGATACGCTCCAGAGCCATGACTGCACATGCACCTGCAGCTTCAGCGATCTTTGCCTGTTCCGGTGTGGTGACGTCCATAATAACGCCGCCTTTTAACATCTGTGCCAGTTCTTTGTTCAATTTATATCTTTCATTTGTTGTATTCATGTTTAAACCTCCTGCTTTGTTTTTTGCAATCTTTACTTTTTACTGGTTTCGAATTATAATGGAAAAGTGACTATTATAAAATTGCCAAAATAGATATATTCAGTAAGGTCAGATTGGAGAAAATAATCAGATGCTGACATACAGTTTTACAAATACAGGGTCAGATTCGATGTATGAATATTTATATAAATGCATTCGAAACGACATAACACAAGGGAAGATTAAGGCAGGGGAGAAGCTGCCGTCAAAGCGTACTTTTGCAAAAAATCTGGGCATAAGCGTGATCACAGTGGAAAATGCCTATGGACAATTATTAGCAGAAGGTTATATTTATTCCATGCCAAAGCGGGGATTTTATGTCTCAGATCTGAGCAGTGCGACCATGGAAAAGAAGAAGGTCAGAAAGGAACAGCTGACGCTGACAGGGGGAGCGACTTCTTATTTTGCAGATTTTTCCAGCAATCAGACGGACAGCGAGATCTTTCCGTTTACCATCTGGTCAAAGACGGTGCGGGAAGTTTTAAATGACAATCAGAAGCAGCTGATGATCAATCCGCCCTGCGGGGGGATCCTGGAGCTGCGACAGGCGATTGCCCGGTATTTAAAGGAGTTCCGTGCCATGCAGGTCGAGCCGGAACAGATCATCATCGGAGCGGGGACAGAATATCTGCATGGACTTCTGATACAGCTTCTTGGAAATCACCGGATCTATGGAGTAGAGAATCCGGGCTATCATAAAATTGCCAGGATTTATGAAAATATGAAGGTAGAATATGCCAAAGTTACGCTGGATCAGGATGGTGTATCCATCCGGGAACTGGAAGAAAAAAGAGTGGATGTCATTCACACATCACCGTCGCATCATTTCCCAACCGGGATCGTGATGCCGGTCAGCAGGCGTTACGAATTGCTTGGCTGGGCGGCCAAATCGCCGGATCACTATATCATTGAAGATGATTATGACAGCGAACTGCGGCTGACCGGGAAACCATTTCCGACGCTGCAGAGTATTGATGTGTCAGATCGTGTTATCTATATGAATACGTTTACGAAAACGCTTGCATCAACCGTGCGTATCAGCTATATGGTGCTGCCGCTGACGCTGACGGAGATCTTTTATCAGAAACTTTCGTTCTATTCCTGTACTGTTTCCAATTTTGAACAGTATACATTGGCAAAATTCATGGAAAACGGCAGTTTTGAAAAGCATATCAACCGGCTCAGGAACTACTATCAGACAAAGAGAGATGCGATTCTGCAAGTATTTCAGAAAGAGCCGCTTGGAAAATATGTCACCATCCGGGAAGAAGGGGCTGGGGTACATTTTCTGATGCAGATCCGTACAGAAAAAAGCGAGGAAGAGATCGTAACGGAAGCAAAGGGAAAAGGCATCAAACTGGCACCGCTGTCCCACTATTTTGATGGTGAAAAAGATGGGAATTTTGAAAACACGTACGTGATCAATTATTCTTCGGTGGATCTGACAAATATTGAAAAAGCAGCACAGATACTGGGCAAGATTGCGGGGGCATAGGAGAAAAATGGATAAAAATAAAGACAAAAAGCAGACTTATGTGCTGCGAGTACTGATGATGATATCCACTGTTGTCCTGATCATTCTGTTTTTTGCCACGATGTCCATGGTAGGGAAAATTCAGGGAACAGCACGCGTGGTCAACTATGCAGGGCTGGTACGTGGAAAGACGCAGCGTATCATTAAAATGGAAGATGCAGGTCAGGAAGAAGATGCGATGATAGATGATGTGGCAGCGTTTATTGACGGGCTGAGAAACGGAAGTGATTCGCTGAATCTGGTTCGTCTCGATGACTATGCTTTTCAGAGCAAAATGGAGGAACTGGATGACTATTTTCAGTCTCTTGAGCAGGAGATTTATCTGGTACGTGAAAAAGGCTATGAAAATAGCGAAATCATCGCCAAAAGTGAACAGTTTTTCCAGATCTGTGACGAAGCGACCGGACTGGCGGAGGCTTATTCGCAGAGAAAAGCATCTGCCCTGAACATTCTGGAAAAGATTGTTATGGCGGATATCGCGATTCTGATCGGGATTCTTGGCATCGAACTTTTCAAGGCTCTGAGGTATGCCGCCCAGAACCGGATTTTACAGAAAAAGGTTTATCTGGATGAAGCAACCGGACTGCCAAACAAAAACAAATGCGAAGAGATTTTAAATGACGAAACGGTTTTGGATGAGAAATATGTGACGGCGGTCTGTGTGTTTGATCTGAACAATTTAAGGACGATCAACAACAATCTCGGACATGATAAGGGAGATGAATATATCCGTAGTTTTGCACAGCAGATGCGTCTTGCAGTCCCGGAGCAGTATTTTGCCGGACGTAATGGTGGGGATGAATTTCTTGCAGTGCTGACGGATGTCAATCATACAGAAGTGGAAGAATGCCTGGAGGCGATACGCAGGCAGACGGAAAAATATTCCAGACTTCATCCGGCAATGCCGATCAGCTATGCGGCGGGATATGCACTGTCGAGTGATTTTAAGGATGCCACGATGCGGAGTTTGTTCCGGCATGCAGATAAAAACATGTATATTGATAAAAACCGTGCCAAGATGCAGGAGGCTGCAGAAAAGCAGAAAATGAAGCGAAAGCTTCTGGAAGAGGTCCGAAAGAAGGGGTACCATTTTTCGGACTGTCTTTACTGCGATGCCCTGCTGGATCAGTACGAAGTGCTCCGCTCCGGCGATGGATTTTTTCTGGCACAGGACGGCAATTATTCCGGTGCGGTGGAGCAGATCGTGAAAGAATTTTCAACAGAAGAGACAAGACGCCAGATCTGGTCAGGACTTCAGCTTGCACATATCAGTGAAACACTGACAGGCGAAAACCGGAAAACGGAAATTCTGTACTGCAAAGAGCTGGAAAATGGCAAGGTGAAAAGAGGCAGACTGACCTTATTGTTTGGCAATGACACGGGTGAGGGAAAACTGCATCATTTTCTGCTGGTATTTGAGACGTTCAGCGACAGCAGAACGGAAGAAACCAATGAAAAGTCACAGCTGATGCGTTATTATGAGCAGATGAAACAGTCCATTTTGGAAAACGGCAATTATGTGGATGCCCTGATGGAGACAGCACAGGCCGTTTATATGGTTGACCTGACACATGACCGGCTGGAAAAATTTTTTGAACATTCAAAAGAAAAAGAATTTAAGCTGGATCAGGAAACGCCGTGTTCTTACGGGGAATACTGCAAAAAGAGAAGTGCCTTTGTTACAGAAGAGACACTGGAAAATTACCGGATCGTAGATTCATCGGAAAAGCTGCTGAAGCGTTTTGGAGAAGGAACCAAACAGGTGACCGTAGAATACCGGGAAAAAGGTGTGGCAGAGGTTCTGGTGTGGCTACAGAAAACGGTTCTGATGTCACAGGAACTGGTATTTGATGAGAAAACAGGACAGGAAAGTGTGGTGATCCGCGGTATTATTCTGTTAAAAAACACCTCTGCTTTCCATGAAAAAGAAGAGGAAGAAAAAGAACGTTTGCAGTCCGCTTTCGAGGCGGCTGATTCGGAGAGCAAGGCGAAGACCGAATTTATGAACCGCATGAGTCATGATATCCGCACACCGATCAACGGTATTATGGGAATGCTGCATATCATCCGCAAAAGTGAGAAAGAGCCGGAAAAAGTAGAAGAATGTCTGGGAAAAATTGAACTTTCCACCAGTCATCTTTTGGCACTTGTCAATGATGTGCTTGATATGAGCAAAATTCAGGCAGAAGAAGTCGAAGAATCAGAGGAGGCATTTGATCTTGTTGAGTTGATGGATGAAGTGGCAAGCGTGATGGATGCCCAGATCACAGAAACCGGGATTTTACATAAGAAACATCGTAAAAATATCCGCCATACGCATCTGATCGGAAATCCGCTGCACCTGCGTCAGATCATGCTGAATCTGTTCAGTAATGCCGTGAAATACAACAAGACAGGCGGGTGTGTAGACACTTATGCGGAAGAAATTTCAGACGATGGAACCACAGCCATGTATGAATTTAAGATTGTGGATACCGGGATTGGTATGAGTCCGGCCTTTGTGAAAGAAGAGCTTTTCAAGCCATTTACGCAGGAAAAATCAGCAGATGCCAGAACACAGTACAAAGGCACCGGGCTTGGCATGTCGATCGTGAAAGGGCTGGTTGAAAAAATGAACGGAACGATCCGGGTTGAGAGCGAGCCAGATCAGGGAACGACGTTTATTTTCCGGATGCCATTTCAGATTGATATGAGTGTATCCGGTCAGATGGGTCCGGAGAAAAAAGAGGAAAATGTAGATTTTTCCGGTATGAACATTCTGCTTGTGGAAGATAATGAGATCAATATGGAAATCGCACAGTTTTATCTGGAAGAGGCCGGGATAGAGGTTGATCCGGCGTGGGACGGACAGGAGGCAGTGGAGAAATTTGCACAGTCGGAGCCGTATGCTTATGATATGATTCTGATGGATATCATGATGCCGGTGATGGGCGGACTTCAGGCGACAGAAAAAATCCGCAGCATGGAGCGTGCGGATGCAAAAACCGTTTCCATTCTGGCAATGACTGCACAGGCTAATGCAGAAAGCAGCAGTGAATGTCGGAAGGCAGGAATGAATGATTATATCGAAAAACCGATCGAGGCCGAAAAACTGTGGGAGATTATTTCAAAAAATCTGACCGAAAAAACGTTATGATGGGCAGAAAAGTGACTGCACGGAGTACAGATCCATTTGCATGGCATCTTTTGGGCATGATATCATATTTATAGTAGAAATATCGTTTTTCGGGGACCGCAGAATGTTATATCGTATGGCCGGATATTGCCGTCTGTCTAAAGAAGACGGGGAAAACAGAATAAGTGAAAGTATCGAAAATCAGAAAAAACTGATTTTGGAATATGTGGATAAAGCCGGGGATATGCAGCTCGTCCGAATGTATGTGGACGATGGATATTCCGGGCTTTATTTTTCGAATCGACCACAGTTTCAGCAGATGATGGCAGATATTTACAGGGGGGAGATCCAGGGCGTGATCACAAAAGATATTTCCAGACTGGGACGTGAACATATCGAGACAGGGCATTATATCGAGCGGGTGTTTCCATCACTGGGGATTCGTTATGTGGCGATTCTCGATGGCGTGGATTCGCTCTGTCACAGTAACGAAGAGCTGGCACAGTTCAAGGCACTGCTCAACGATATGTACAGCAGAGATATTTCAAAAAAAATAAGAGGAGCCTTTCAGGTGCAGAAAAAGCAGGGAAAATATATGTCCGGTTTCGCACCTTATGGTTATCGAAAAGATCCGACCGACCGGCACCGGTTTCTGATTGATGATGCAGCGGCAGAAGTAGTCAGGAAAATATACCGATTTTATCTGGAAGGATATTCGGTTAAAAAGATTGCGGAAATTTTAAATGACCAGCAGATTCTTTCTCCGACAGAATATAAAACAAAGATCCAGAACCTAAGCTATGTAAACCGTCAGGGAAAAAATCAGGTGCAGAAATGGAATACACCAACGATTTATAACATTTTGAAAAATCAGGTATATACAGGGGCGATGGTTCAGCACAAGACAGAGAAAATATCCTATAAAATCGAAAAATACAGAAACATTCCGATGGAAGAACGCTATGTGGTGGAAGGAATGCACGAGGCGATCATTTCAAAAGAATTATTTGCAAGGGTACAGGAAAAACGGCAGAGATTTAAAAACAGAAATTCCTGAAAAACAGTTATTGACAAATGGTAAAAGTATGGTAACATATATATAAAATAATTATATATAAAAATTTTATATATACAAAAGGGGTGAGTATATGTACTATTATCCGGTGTCAGCTGTTCTGACGGAATGTCTGATCCTTTCGGTCGTGGAACAGCAGGATTCCTACGGTTATGAGATCAGCCAGACGGTGAAGCTGGTTGCGGCGATCAAGGAATCGACGCTGTATCCTATTTTGAGAAAGCTGGAGACGGGCGGATATCTGACTACTTATTCCGAGGAATTCCAGGGGCGGAAACGAAAGTATTATTCCATCACGGAAGAGGGACGCAGGCAGCTGGCATATCTGAGGAAAGAATGGCGGGAATATCGCAATACTGTAGATGATATTGTGGAAGGGAGAGTGAAAAAATGACGAGACAAGAATATATGGAAGAGCTGAAGAAATATCTGAAGCGGCTTCCGCAAGAAGATTTTGACAATGCCATAGAGTACTTTTCGGAATATTTTGAAGAGGCAGGTCCTGAGAAGGAACAACAGGTTATGAGAGAACTTGGTGAACCAAAAGAGGCAGCAAGAGAACTGTTTCTCAATCTTTTGCAGGAGAGCGTAGAAAAGGATCAGGATATTGTGGAAGAGAAAGCACCGGTCTTAAAAGGAAAGAGACGTTCTCCGGGCAAGATCATTCTTCTTGTATTCCTGGTTCTATGTGCATCACCGGTCAGCCTGGCACTTCTGGCATTTGTTTTTGCAGTGCTGTGTGCGGTGATCCTCACTGTTGCGGCAGTGATTTTTTCGATTGGTATTACCGGCATTGCGGCGATAGCCGGAGGTATTGTGACCATCGGGGTTGGGGGCTCTTTGATCCTGAAATCTGCTGCAGCAGCCTGTATGATGGTCGGAGGTGGATTCCTGATGACGGGAATTGGAATCCTCGCAGGTCTTTTGACTGTATATATCTGCAAATGGTGTGCAAATGGGATCGGACGTCTGGTCAACAGACTTGTAAGAAAGAAGGTGCATAAGAATGAATAAGACTGCAAAAACAGCAATGATAACAGCTCTAACGCTCTGTGTGGTGGGAATGGTTCTTTCAACAGCAGGATATTTTGCAGGTGGAAAGGATTTCAACGATAGTTCCGGACATGTATATGTATCCGGTGGAACAGATTCTGCAAGGAAAAATCTTGAGGTTATGGAAAAGCAGCAGATAAATGCTTTTACAAAACTGAATGTAGATTTTCAAAATTTTGACCTGGATATCAGAAAATCAGGTGATGACTGCTATTACATGGAATATCGAATGGAAAAAGGCGGTAATGAAAATCCACTGACATGGGAAAACAAAGATGGTGAGCTTACGCTTCAGGAAACTTCCGGCGGAAAAGGAAGTTATTATATAAGTTATGATCTTGGAAATCTGCTGCATCATACCGAGACGCAGAAACAGGAAGAAATCAATACAGTGATTCTCTATGTACCGCAGGATGCACGGTTTTCCGAAGCCAGGATTCAGCTTGCCGATGGAGATCTGACTGCAGAACAGTTCTCATGCAAAAATATGACAGCAAACTTTTTGGATGGAGATATGATACTGGATCAGGGAAAATTTGCAGATGGAGTCATTACACTTGCCGATGGCGATCTGAAGACAAATCACAGCAGCTTCAGCGGTAATTTGGAAATAAACAATTCAGACGGAGATGTTTTCATACAAATGGAAAACGGCAATGCAGCAAAGATGAATATTCACCTGAAAACCACAGATGGAGATGTGATCACAGACAATCTGCCGCAGGGCAAATCGGAACGCAAAGAAGACAGCTCTCTTTACGAAAACAATGTCGATGGCGCCACATCAACGCTGAATGTAATATGCAGGGACGGAGATATTACTTTGATCGAATCTGCAAAACAATAAAAGTTATCTCTATATGGCTCACATGACGGGACTTCACTTCTGGAAACATACATCGACATGATTTCCGGTATGTGGAAGAATGTGATCTGTGTGGGCACCGGAAATGAAGGGAACACAGGCGGGCATATTTCAGGAAAGCTTGGTCAGCAGGAAGAGAGAATCCTGGAATTCGGGATTTCGCAGCAGGAGCCGGTGATGAACATTCAGCTCTGGAAGTCGTACGTTGATCAGTTTCAGATTATATTGATTCATCCGGATGGTGAAAGCTTCGGACCGCTTCAGGAGCGTCTTGGAGCACAGAGAATCCTGGCCGGGAATACAGAGATTCTGATCTATTACGGAGAGCCGAAGCCCTACACTACCGCTCAGGAGATTTATTTTGATTTTATCCCAAAAGGTTCTTATGTCGATGACGGCGTCTGGAAGATCCGTCTGATTCCGCAGAAGATCGTGGAAGGAAATTATCATCTGTGGATGCCGTCTGCCGCTCTTTTAAATCCATTGACACACTTTTTTTCGCCAACGGTTGACACGACTCTGACCATTCCTTCAACGGCAAGGAATGTGGTTGCAGTCGGAGCTTACAATGCACGCCTTATGACATATGCTCCGTTTTCCGGCCGTGGTTACACAAGAGGAAACACACAAGTAAAGCCGGATATCGTGGCACCTGGCGTAGATATCGTGACAACCGCTGTGGGAGGTTCCTACACAGGTGTGACCGGAACCTCTTTTGCCACGCCGTTTGTGACAGGGTCAGCGGCACTGATGATGCAGTATGGCATCGTACAGGGAAATGACCCGTTTCTTTATGGAGAGAAAATCCGGGCATATCTTCAAAGAGGTGCACAGAGATTAACAGCACTTGTGGGATATCCGAATGAGATTGTGGGGTATGGGGCATTGTGCGTAGCGGAGAGTATTTTATGATATCGTTATCAGTCTGAAAGAGGAAACGCTCGTAAGGATTTGTTGAAGCTATGGGATGGGTTGGAGATGTTTGGAGTATGGAACAGGTGGAAGAAGCAAAAGAACATCATACTCTTGTTTACATCACAAGAATGTGCTAAAATAAACCAGAATTATAGAAGATATGCAAAACAGAAACTGCTTCAGTATTTTTACCGGTACTGCTTATACAGCACGCATCCTAGAATGTGGTATTGTTCCGGGATACGGAGATTGCAGCCAATTTCCTGATTCTTGGATTTTCAGGTAAGTTAAAAACAGAATTACAGTAAATGATCAAAAGAAAAGATGGCATGAAAAATATGCTGTCTTTTCTTTTTTTAGGATAGCAGGGGCAAAAGCCTGAAACCAAATTGTGGGAGTAAGAAACAATTTGCATGTTATCTTTTCGTTTTCATATTGACAAAACCAGAAAACTAGTGTACTATATAGCTATGACAGTGATACAAGAAAGAAGGAAGAGCTTATGGAATACAATTCATCGCTGCCAATCTATCTGCAGGTAGCTAATTTGATCAAACGTGATATTGTCACAGGGAAACGGGAACTTGGGGAAAAGCTTCCTTCCGTACGGGAACTGGCGGTGTCTTACACCATCAATCCGAATACGGTCAGCCGTGTATACAAAGAGCTTGAGACGGAAGGTGTCTGTTTTACCAGACGTGGCATGGGAACTTTTGTGACAGAAGATTCAGAGAAGGTGAAAAATATGAAAGAAGAGATGGCGGGGACGCTGATCCATGAATTTTTAGAAGGAATGCAGCAGCTTGGATTTACCAAAACGGATGTGATCCGGATTCTGAAAAAAAAGGAAGAAAGTGGTGAATGATATGGAAAATGTACTGGAAAGTATTGGAGTAACCAAAAACTATGCCGGTAAGGCAGCGGTTGAAAATGTATCGTTAAAACTGGAGACAGGGCTTGTCTATGCGATGCTCGGGCCGAACGGAAGCGGCAAGACTACCTGGATGAAGATGGTGGCAGGCCTTGTCAAACCTGGAAAAGGGGAGATTTTATATAAAGGCAAAGCCATCGGAAAAGAGAGCAAGAAAGAGATTGCCTATATGTCCACGGAGCCATATTTTTATAGCTGGATGACGGTTGCAGATGTCGGCAGATATTATCAGGACTTTTTTGAGGATTTTTCAATGGAAAAATATCATCAGATGCTCAAAAGAATGGAGCTGACAGAAGAGCTGAAAACCAAAAAACTTTCCACCGGTATGATGGCAAAGTTAAAGATCGCAGTCACAATGGCAAGAAATGCAAAACTGTATCTGCTGGATGAGCCATTAAACGGCATTGATCTTCTGGCAAGGGATGAGATCATGAAAAGTATTCTGGAAGTCATTGATCCGGATGTCACACTTGTGATCTCCAGCCATCTGGTAGATGAACTGGAGCGAGTGGCAGATGCGGCCATCTTTATGAAAGAAGGAAAAATGGTCAGACAGTGTATGGTTGAGGAACTGAGAAGCAGCGAAAAAAAATCTGTTGTTGATCTGTATCGTGAAATTTACGGACATGGGGGAGAGGAACTATGTTAAAATTAATGAAGTATGAATTCCGGAAGAGTGCATCTTCCAAGCTTATTCTGCTGGTGCTTACAGCAGTTTTTGAACTGGCATTTCTGGGGGGCGTATTTTTTAAAGGATATAATCTGATGGGGACAGGTATGATGTTCCTGATCTTGTGTGCATTTTTCGGTGTGTTTTACATCGGACTGGAAGGTATCATGACACTGTATCGGGATCTGAACAGCAAACAAAGTTATATGCTGTTTCTGACACCAAAGAGCAGTTATGAGATTTTAGGTGCCAAAATCCTGGAAAATGGCATTTCAATCCTTATGGCAGGAGCATTTTTTATCGTACTTGCCGTGTTTGACCTGACTGTGGCAACGCTCTGTATCGGCGGGGCAAAAGAACTCATGGATAGCATAAGACAGATTATGGATATAAGACTGAACATCAAGATAGTATCAGATGCAGTGATCCTGTCCGTCTTTGCATCCCTGGTTAGCTGGATCAGTATTGTTGTGATCGCCGATATGGCAGTGATTCTTTCGGCGAGCGTGCTTGCAGGCAAAAAGGGAAGCGGGATCGCGGCATTTGCACTGTTTCTAATCCTTTCCTGGCTATTCAGTCAGATGCTGAACCTGGTGCCTGCATTTGACAATATGAACCTGACCATGATTCTGGAAATCGCAGTATCTCTGGTACTGAGTGTGATTTTCTACTTTATCAGCGGATGGATCATGGAAAAGAAACTGAGTGTCTGAAACAGAAGAATGATAGGTTGACCTTTATCTCCTAGTATCGTAGAATAGTGGCAGAGCAAAAAGCTTTCTATTGATATTGAGAATCTGACAGGAGAAAAAGATATGTTATCATTTGAAAATGATTATTCTGAAGGAGCACATGAAAAGATCCTTCAGAGATTTATGGAAACAAATCTGGAGAAAGTATCCGGATACGGATCTGATCCATACTGTGAAAGTGCAAAACAGAAAATCCGGGAGGCGTGCGAATGTCCGCAGGCAGATGTTTATTTCCTGACGGGCGGTACGCAGACAAATGCCGTTGTGATCAGCTCCATGCTGAAATCTTATGAGGGCGTGGTCGCAGCACAGACCGGCCATGTAGCCTGCCATGAGGCGGGAGCCATTGAGTACAGTGGCCATAAAGTGATCACAGTTCCGCAGTACAAAGGCAAAATGAAAGCAGAAGATCTGAAGAACTGCCTGAAAACATTCTGGGATGATGAAAGCCACGAACATATGGTATTTCCGGGGATGGTTTATATTTCCCATCCTACGGAGTACGGTACTTTGTATACAAAGTCGGAGCTGGAAGAGATCAGCAGCGTATGCCGCAGTTATAATATCCCACTGTTTCTCGACGGAGCAAGACTGGGCTATGGTCTGATGAGTGAAGAAACAGATGTAACCCTTCCGATGATTGCAAAATACTGCGATGTTTTCTATATCGGAGGGACAAAAGTCGGAGCACTGTGTGGAGAAGCCGTCGTATTTTCGGGCAACAGAACACCGAAACATTTCCTGACGCTGATCAAACAGCGGGGAGCACTGCTTGCAAAAGGCAGATTACTCGGAATCCAGTTTGACACACTGTTCACAGATAACCTGTACTTTGAAATCAGCAGACATGCGATAGCAATGGCAGATTATTTAAAGAAAGGACTGGCAGAAAAAGGCTGCCGTTTCTATCTGGATTCACCGACCAATCAGCAGTTTGTCATTCTCGAAAACCGGAAAATGACAGAACTAAAAAAAGAAGTAAAGTTCAGTTTTTGGGAAAAATACGATGAAAACCACACCGTAGTACGCTTTGCGACAAGCTGGGCAACGAAAAAAGAAGAGATCGATCAGCTGCTGGATCTGTTCTGAGATTTTAGCAGCACACAAAGGCAGGGTAAGCGATTACCCTGCTTTTTCACAACTCTTTCACAAAATCGGCTGTTTTCTTTCAGCTTGTTTTAAACTTTACGGGATATACTTCTCTTAAATCAAAGAGAAAAGGAAGTGTATTCATATGAAGAAAAAATATATCGCAATCTTACTTGACATAACTCTTGGAATGACAACACTGGTTGGATGTTCCGGAACAAATACATCAGAAAGCAGCATCATACAGGAATCGCAGAGTGTAACCGAAAACTCAGACAAAACAGTCAGCGAAGCAGAAACAGCAGATGTATACGGTGAAGTTACAGCCGTAAGCGAAGATAGCATTACCATAAAAGTAGGAACCGTGAAGCAGATGGAAAAACCGGATGATGCAGGAGCACCGGGGGGACTCTTCTAATGCACAGAGTTCCGATGACAAGACAGATTCTGACAGTACAGAAAAAGGATCTGAAAACACAGACAGCAGTGAAAATAAATCAGATAATAGTTCTGACAGTCAAAATGCACAGCCGCCGGAAAATATGGAAAAACCGGACGGAGACGGACAGGGTGCACCATCCATGCTGGATCTGACGGATGAAGAAAAAGAAATCAAGATCACAGATTACACCGTGATCGTCCGCAGCAGCAGGGGCAGCCTGGCAGGCGGACCGCAGGGAAATGGCGGAGCACCGGATATGCAGCAGGAGACAGAGGAAATCTCACTTTCTGATATTTCCGAAGGTGATACAGTAGCGATCACTTATGGCGAGGATGGAAATGCAGCTAAAATCACCGTGATCAGCATGGAAATGGGCGGCCAGATGGGGCAGCCTGGAGGCGGTTCTGGAAGCAGCCAGGGCGTGGACAGCTACGATGCAGTCAATGCCTATACTTCCGATACCGAAGTAGATGGAGAGACGATTGCTTCCACCGGAACTGATGAAAATGCAGTCAATGTTTCAGAAGGCGCATCGGTTACACTGAAAGATGTGACCATAACCAGAGATTCTTCCGAAAGCACCGGCGGTGATAACTCCAGTTTCTATGGTGTCGGAGCAGCCGTTCTGGCAACAGACGGAAATGCTTATGTAAAAGGCGGAACCGTTACGACAGACACAGCCGGCGGAGCAGGACTTTTTGCATATAATAACGGTACTGTTTATGCGGCAGATACCAAAATCACGACCAAACAGGATACATCAGGCGGTATCCATGCAGCCGGCGGCGGAACGTTCTATGCATGGGATCTTGATGTTGAGACAAACGGTGAGTCTTCCGCAGCGATCCGAAGTGACCGCGGAGGCGGAAAAATGGTAGTAGACGGCGGAACCTACACTTCAAACGGAACCGGTTCCCCGGCAATCTACAGTACCGCAGATATCGCAGTAAACGAGGCAACTCTGGCAGCCAACGGCTCCGAAGCAATCTGCATCGAAGGTTTGAATTCCATTCATTTATATGACAGTGATCTGACCGGAAACATGAGCGATGACAGCCGCAATGACTGTACCTGGAATGTCATTCTCTACCAGAGCATGTCCGGAGATTCCGAAGTCGGAAACAGCATTTTTGAGATGGACGGCGGAAGCCTGAACGCAAAAAACGGCGGCATGTTCTATACCACAAACACAGAGTCTACGATCACACTGGATGATGTGGATATTACAAATGCAGAAGACAGTGAATTTTTCCTGAAATGTACCAGAAATGCGAACCAGAGAGGATGGGGAACAACAGGAGCAAATGGTGCGGACTGCCTGTTCACAGCCATTGATCAGACAATGGAAGGAAATGTAATCTGGGACAGCATCAGCGACCTTGATTTCTATATGACAGGCGAAAGCACACTGACTGGTGCAGTCGTGCAGGATGAGAGTAATGCCGGTGGCGGCGGAGACGGCTACTGCAATCTCTATATCGGAGAAGATGCAACCTGGATCGTGACAAGCGACAGCACCGTAAGTGCACTGCACTGTGCCGGAACAATCGAAGATAACGAAGGCAAAACCGTGACCGTCAAAGGAACCGACGGAACTGTATATGTCAAAGGAGATGGCAGCTACACGATTACTGTAACCTCCTACGAAGACAGTGCAGACCTCTCCGGAGCATCCACGACCACATCCTGGAGTGCTTATGAGACAGAAAAACCAGCTGAGTTAGAATAACATGATGCCAGGGTCAAAAGACTTTTTGACCCCTAAAATCATAACACACAAATAACATCAGAAACATATAAATAACAAAAGAATGAGCGGCTATGATCCTTTCGGGAAGGAGAATAGCCGCTTTGTGCTGAAGGGAAGTGCATGCCAAGTCTCACGTGCGTTCTATCTATATCTCATCCGGTATATCCACGACACTGTCTCTGACAGCCAGTGTCGGCGGCAGTACGATCTTATAAGGCAGATGCTGCGGATCATCCAGGCGGTCAAGCAGCATTTTCACTGCCATTTCTCCCATGACTTCCAGATGTGCGGTGACACTGGTCAGCGGTGGCTCGGTCAGGATAGACAGCGGTGTGTCATTGAAACTGATGACAGATACATCCTCCGGAACGCGGAGTCCGACTTCACGCAGGTTGCTGACAGCGGTGATCGCAGATTCCTCATTATAGGCAAGGAGAGCTGTCGGGATATGATCTTTTTGTTCCAGCCATTTGCGGATCTGAGCAGAACCGTCTTTGGCAGAAAGGCCGGTATCAATGATCAGATGCTCGTCGTAAAGACCGGCATTTTTCATATAATCAATAAAATACTGACGTCTTGCCTCCAGGGCAGGGCGTTTTTTCTGGTCTAATTTATAGGCAGGACCTAAGAAACCAATCTTGCGGTGTCCCTTGTAAAGCAGATAATCCAGTGCCTGCTCTACGCCGAGACGGAAGTTTAAGACAACCGAATCAAAGCGGCGTTCATCCGGGGAAGAATCCACAAATACGATGTTCGGGCTGATCTCCAGCAACTGTGCAATCTGCTGGTCTGAAAAAATGCCGATCGCCAGGATACCGTCAAGCGGGGTCTTTTCCAGTGTCTGATATTTGCCAGACTGCTCAAAAAGATAAGATACATTACAGTCATGCTCCATACAGTTGCGTACCACATAATTCTTCAGATACAGATAGTACGGATCAGCCAGCTGCTCTTTTAAGGACATCATCTCAACGATGGCGATATGGACGAGGCGGTTTTTATGGGAACGTCTTGTTTTCGGAAGCGTGTAGTGAAGTTCATCTGCCGCTTCAAGAATTGAGACTCTGGTGTTGTCGGTTACGTTCAAAGTCGGATCATTGTTCAGTACACGGGAAATCGTGGTCACTGAGAATCCGGTGTGTTTTGCTAAATCTCGGATAGTTGCCATGCTATTTTCTCCAATACATTTTTTATTTGCACATAACTGCCACAAAACTGACCAAAATCGCACATCAGGCGTTACGTGTATCTGGATTGAATGTTACAGTTATGTTCACTCATTTGTTTACTTTAATACTTTGATTATAAACACACTTTTTTACTTTAGCAAGAAAAATTTAAAGAGACTTCCGGTATTTGCTTGGAGATATTCCCTGCGTTTTTTTGAAAACTTTTGTAAAATAAAAGTAATCGTGGTAGCCGACTGTGTTTGCAATCTCCTCGATGGAGCGGCTGTCGTCTTTTAAAAGTTCTTTCGCCTTCTGCATACGTCTTGCCGTGATATATTCTGAAAAAGACAGTCCCAGTTCTTTTTTGATCAGGGTGCTTAAGCGGCTGGAGCTGATATTGTACATTTCTGCCAGGGAAGTTAAAGAGAGTTCTTCCGTATCGTGTTCCTGGATATAAGCCAGAATTTTTTTGAACAGAGAGGTTCCGGCAGTCGAAAGGTCTGTGATCGTTGCATTTTCCATCGTGTCTTCAGAAGTTTCAGAAGCGGCAGGCTCAAGTTCATTTCGAAGGCGTGACAGGGTTTTGTTCAGAGTTTCCTGCTGGATCGGTTTCAGAAGATAATCAAAAGCACCGCACAGCATTGCCTGTCGTGCATACTCAAATTCGGCATAGCCGGAGATCAGCACGACTTTGGTTGCAAATTGATGTTCTGAAATATAGGACATGACTTCCAGACCGGAAAGCCCTGGCATACGGATATCGGTAAACAGGACATCCGGTTTTAAGGTTTTGATATCTTCAAGCGTAGTCACGCCGTTATGTGCTTCTCCGATCACCTCAAAAGGAAGTCCGGATTTCTGGATCAGTTTTTTCAGACCGATGGTGATCCAGACTTCATCATCTGCAATATAGACACTTATCATAAAATACTCCCTTCTGGTTCTGCTGTCGATTCTCTTGGAATCGAAATCGTAATGCAGGTTCCTTTTTTTAAACTGCTTTTTATATCAAAAGAAAACTTATCATCATAATAAAGTTTCAGACGTTGATAAATATTAAAGACGCCGATTTTTGTTGTATTTTTTTCAATTTCCAAAGATGCGAGGATCTGTTTTAAACGTTCCGGTTCAATGCCGCATCCGTCATCCTCCACAACAAAGCAAAGTGTTGCATGATCGGGGGAAAATACATGCACCCACACCGTACCGTTTTCAATTTTTTGTTCCAGTCCGTGAAAGACTGAATTTTCCACAAGCGGCTGGAGCAGAAGTTTAAATACTTTGCAGTTTAGTATAGCATTTTCTGCATCGATTTCAATGCGGATTTTGCCCATAAAACGGTAATTTATGATCTTTGCATATTCACGGATATGATCCAGCTCATTTTCTACGGTAACCATATCAGTTCCCTTGACGGCAAAACGAAAGACATTGGAGAGAGCCATCGTAAGTTCTGCGATGTCATCCACATCGTAGAACAGAGCCATATCCCGGATACACTCAAACGTATTATAGAGAAAGTGCGGATTGATCTGGCTTCGATAGGCAAGGATCTCTGCCTGTTTTTTGGAAAGTTCCGTTTCATAGGCAAGATATTTTACCTGCTCGATCTCCAGCTGCAACTGCTGCTTTTCATCGAGCATCTGATTCAGGCTTTCTGCGACTGTGCCGATCTCATCCGGACGGTCGAGGGAAAGCCGGGAGTCCGGATTCTGATTGATCTCACGGATAAAAGCAGAAATTCCGGTGATCGGTTTTATGATGCTGTAATTGCAGTACAGAAGCAGAAAGAGCAAAAGACACAGGGAAATGCAATAAACCAGGATTTGTGTTTCTTTCAGGCTCTGATCCGGTTTCCGAAGATCTGATTCCGGAAGGAAACCGGCAATTTTCCAGTCATTGTAGGAAAGTGTCTGAGTGAAAAAATATTTTTCGGAAGTGCTGTGCAGAATCTCGGATGCCAGCGTGCTTCCGCAGGATTGCACTGAACCGGCAGAAGCAAGAATGCAGTCCGAGGAATCCAGAAGAAAAACAACGGCATCTTCCGTTGACTGTGCATTTTGAAGGGTATCATCAAAACTTTCCGGTTCCAGGACAAAAACGCAGGTACCAAGCAGCTTCTGGTACTGGATGCTGTTCAGATCATAAACAGGGAAGATCAGCTCATAGTAAGGGCGTTTTTCGTTTGACTTCAGATGTGATGCCCGGATATTCATCACGGCATCGGTGTTCAGTTTGGAAGTATCAATCGAAAAATTTTTCCCCATGGAAGCAATCTGCTTTGCATCTGCATTGTAGAGATAAACACTTAAAATACGGTCATTCAGCAGGAGTGTGTTGGAAAAGACCGAGGCAAGCTCCTGTGTATCCGGAAGTCGGTTCAGAGAATTTACCGAAAAATACTGCTGCACGGTTGGAGAATAACAGAATGCAGTTGTGATATTGTAAAGCGAGTCCCAGTACGCTTCGATACGTGTGGCAGTCTGGGCTGTCAGACGTTCATTCAGGGCGAGCGTGTTTTTACGCACAGATCTTGCATAGTCCACCGACATAAAAAGATAGGCAGACGAAAGCACAGCAAGGATCAAGGCAGCAATCCCGGCCAGCTTAAAGATCAGGTGTCTGCGGTAAGTCTGTAAGAAGTTCATGGTTTTGTTTCTCCGTTTGATTTTGAGGTGTCTTGCATTTGTGGGTTGACTTTCTCTATTTTTTTACCGTAATAGGAAAAATTCTCCTGCATTTGCCGGTTGATCTTCTGATCCAGTTTTTTAGCTCCAAGTTCTTTTTGTGTGGTTACAAAAAGCTGATACTGTTCTTCAAACTCGGTATCCGAAGAAGCAGAGAGGATTTTTGGAATCTGCTCTTTGCGGTAAGCTTCCAGCGTGCTTTCAATCTGACCTTCCTCACTGTTCGGGGAAATGTAATTATCCGGCAGACGAAGAAGGGCAGAATCATAAACATATGTGTCCGGATATCTGGCAAAAGCAGTCTGGATCTGATTTAAACAATCGTCCATGCTTCCTTTTGCAGGTACCGGAAGTAGGCTGTGATCCCAGGCAACATTGTAAAAATTCCAGAACAGTCCGAGCATATCATTAGAATCATGAAAGCGCTGCTGTCCTCTGGCAGTCCGGTGGATATAGCCATCCGAGTCGAAAGTATAATCTTCGTTTTCCACGCCGTAGTTGCTGTAGAGCAATCCTTCGTCAGAAGTCATATAATCAAAAAAGCGGGCGACAAGTTCCGGGGTTTTGCAGCTTTTGGATACAAAAGTCTGCATCCAGCCGGTCGGTACACTCAGGTCGATGCTCATCACCGGACGTTTTCCAAAATCGGAGAGGATCGGACCTGCGGAAACCCACCTGGTGGCATCCACACTTGTATTGGAAGTGTTTCCGATATAGCAGAATACACGGTCATCTGCTATCAGATCGCGCATCTGGAGATTATCAAGTGTCAGATCTTCACTGAAAGCATAACCTTTGCGGAAGGCTGTGTTCAGAAAGGCAAAAGCATCTTTGCATTCCGGCTGAAGGAAGCGTTCTGTATAATTTCCATTGTCGTCAATGACCTCAGCACCGAAAGAACCGATCAGGCAGGAAATCGAAGAGTCAAGATATTGATTGCCTTCCAGCAGCAATGGGATGGTGGACTGTCCGTCTTCAGCAGTCAGCTTTTTGACTTTTTCAAAAGCTTTTAAGACCTGAGAGGCAGTCTGTATATCCGAAACGGTCAGGTTAGCACGTGCCAGAAGTTTGCGGTTAAACATAATGCCATGATTGTAACTGTGGGTGAAAAGATCTCCATAATAAGAGGTCTTTTCTTTCCAGGTTTTGCGGGCATCATCGGTATTCAGGTGTGAAAGATAAGCATACCAGTCTCCGTACTGTCGGATATACTCCTGTTTCCGGTCTTTCGGGAAATCTTTCAGCAAATGGGAATCCGGGCAGTAAGTTTCAAAAAAATCCTGCAAAGACCAGACCTTTCCGGAACGGATCAGCTGATTGATCACATTCTTGTCCGTAGCGACGATCAGGTCAGGGAGTTCATCTTTTAAGATCATCAGACTCAGCTTTTTGGATGCGTCCTGTGGCGGAATCGTAAAATCCAGGTATGCTCCGGTTTTCTTTGAGATACCGGCACTGATGCTTCCTTCTTCAAAACTCCAGACTGGAGGATTCCAGAAAGAGACATCTGAAAAAAGAGTAAGCTCTGTATAATTGTTTTCAGCAGAATCCATGTTTTCCTGCGTGGCAGCTGTGCAGCCAGTCAGGAAAAGACAGAAAAATAAAAAGAGGAGAAGTAGTTTTTTTGTACGTTTCATACATACAACCTCCAAAAAATTTTTGATTCAACATTATTAGTATAACACAGGAAAAAAGCGAAAGAAATGGAAAACGGTAAAAAAAGTACCAAAAAACAAAAAATAGTACATATGATTTTGGTGAAAAATTTTGTATATTACCAGTAAGCAAAGTGTATAAATTCACTAAACACGATGCGGATAGTGTGAAAAGCAGCAAAAAGGAGGAAAAAATGAACGAAAAAAGAAAAGGTGCGAGACGATGGACGGCGTTAGCCTTGAGTGTTGCCATGGTTTTCAGTGGAATCGGGATTCTTCCGGCTCCGGTGAAAGCAGAAGCGGCAGATGTCGCGGCAGCCGTTCAGAAAACAGGAGCGACAACAGAACGCAGTGAGCGTAAAATGAAATTTGGAGATGACTGGAAATTCAAACTGGTCAATAAGTACAACATTAACGATACTTCCGTTCAGGCGGATGGTGTGGACTACGATGATTCGAGCTGGGATAACGTTGATCTGCCGCATGACTGGGCAATCTATGGTACTTATGAGAACAGCAATGGTGTCAGAGCGGCACAGGGTTCTCTGGCAGGCGGTGTCGGCTGGTACCGCAAGAGCTTCACACTTTCCGATGACTTTAAAGACGAGACCGTTTCAATTGAATTCGACGGTGTGCAGATGATCAGTCAGGTATGGGTGAACGGACATACCGAGGACAACTGGAAGCAGTACCTTGGCTACAACACCTTTACGTATGATATCAGCAAATATCTGAAATACGATGGCAGCGAGAATGTGATCGCAGTCAAAGTACAAAGCAGCAACAGCAGTGCAAGATGGTATGCAGGAGCCGGTATCTACCGTAATGTATATCTGATTTCCACCGAGAAACTGAATGTTCCGGTGAATGGCGTGCAGATCACTACTCCGTTTGAAAAACTGGAAGCAGAAGGTGGCAAATACGAAGAAATCAAGAATGCCACAAAAGCAGGCGTTGACATCAAGACGGACGTAACAAACGATTCTGATACAGAAGCAACTGGTGTTTCAGTAAAATCGACCGTTTATAACAAGGAAAGCGATGTTATTTCCACACAGACCGATGACATTACCGTAGCAGCCGGTAAAACAGAGACGATTAGCCAGAGTGTGGATGTAGCAAACCCGAAACTTTGGTCCGTGGATTCACCGAACCTCTACTGGGTAAGAACGGAGATCATCCAGAATGGCAAAGTTGTGGATCGTACCGACAGCCGTTTTGGTATCCGTTATATTGCTACGAATCCGAACAGTGGATTTTATTTAAACGGTGTGCATACAAAACTGAATGGTGTCTGTGAACATTCTGACCTGGGATCTCTTGGTATGGAGACCTATCAGGCAGCTGTTGACAGAAGAATCCGTACACTGAAAAAATACGGTGTCAATGCGATCCGTACCTCCCATAACCCGGTGTCACCGGAGTTTATCGAGGCGTGTGACCGTCTTGGAATGCTGGTATTTGAAGAAGCCTTTGATCAGTGGCTGTATTCAAAAAACAGTGACGATTATCATAACTACTTCAATAAAGCAGCAGATGGAAAAACTGTCGTTTTTGATAAAGCCGGAAATGATAATACCAACAATGACACTTCTTATATAGAAGTAAAACGTGAGGATCTGCAGTCCAATGCAGAACGTGATATCAAAGCGATGGTAGACCGTGACAAGAACGCACCTTGTATTTTTGCATGGAGTACCGGTAACGAAATCTACGATGCACGTTACAAACATGGTGAAAATACACTGGATATGCTGACCGGCTGGATCAAAGAAATCGACACGACAAGACCGGTCGCAGCATGCCCGCCGACCTGGGACAATTACTGGGCAAATAATGCACAGCAGGAAAAGCATCTGGCAAAAGCAGAAATGTCCGGATTTAACTATGCAACCGGACAGTATGACGGTGCCCACTCCAGATATCCGAATATGGTTATTTTTGGATCTGAGACAGTATCCGCTTATTATTACCGTGGTGTTTACTTCCTGGAAGGAGAAGGAAGCGGCGACAGATGTAATGAATATCCGACTTACTGGACATTTTCATCGGCAACCGCTTCTCTGGAAGCACACAGAGACAAAACTTACACAGCCGGTGAATTCGTATGGACCGGACATGACTACTTAGGTGAGCCGACCCCAAGAAGCTGGCCATCCAAGAGTTCCTACTTTGGTATGATCGACACCGCAGGTTTTGCAAAAGATGTTGTTTATATGTACAAGAGTATGTGGACGGATACACCGACCGTACATCTTCTGCCGCAAAAATGGAATTTCAAGGCAGGACAGAAGGTGCCGGTATACATTTACACAAATGCAAAGAGTGTGGAACTGTTCTTAAACGGAAAATCACTTGGCATTAAGAATTATGACAAACAGACTGCTTCCCCGGTATATATCTACTGGACAAAAGGAACCAGCGGACTGGATTACGAAGCAGGCGAACTCAAAGCAGTCGGCTATGACCAGCCGGACGGAAAAGGAAACGTGATCGCAACCGATGTGGTAAATACATCAGGTGATGCAGCACAGGTAGAACTTTCCGCAGACAGAACGTACATCAAAAACGATGGCGATGATATGGTATTTGTAGAAGCTACGATTGAGGACAATACAGGAATCATGGTTCCTGGAGCAGACAACCGTATCACTTTCGACGTAGAAGGCGGCGAAATCGTATCTGTGGACAACGGTGATCCGCGTGACCATGATCCATACAAAAACACAGACAACCGCAAAGCGTTCAGCGGAAAAGCACTGCTGATCGTAAAAGCAGAAGAAGGAAGCACTGATGACATTGTGATCACAGCGACAGCTGAGAGTGACAATGGTATCCTGAAATCCAATACCATTACCGTAGGTTCTAAAAACGAACTTCCGGGTGATGGAACGGATACACCGAAGCTTCAGGATGCATCCGTAGTGATGGGCAAAGGCATTTCTGCAGATTCTGTTCTGCCAAAAACCGTAAAAGTACAGTACAGCAACGGTGTGGTCGATGAGCACCAGGTAACCGGATGGAACCTGGATAACCTGAATGTAAACCAGGCAGGTACTTACAAAGTAACCGGAACGGCAGAAGGCATGGAAGGCACGTTTGAATGTACTGTAACAGTCAAAGATATCAAATCCGCAACGGTAGACAATGTAACAACACTGGTAAATGTAGAACCGTCCCTGCCACAGTTTGCAGCGATCGAGTATGCAGACGGCACAAAAGGTTCTGCCCCGGTAACCTGGGATGAAGTTCCGGCAGAAAATTATGCAAAAGCAGGAAAATTTGAAGTGACCGGAAAGATCGGACCAGAAGTTACTGTAAAAACAGAAGTAAGCGTAAAAGAGATCAAGTCTGTCGAGGAAGTACATGCATCTACCGTAATCGGAACACTTCCGGTTCTGCCGGCAGGTGTGGAAGTAACATTTACCGACGAAAGTAAAGAAATTGTAGGTACAGACTGGCAGATCAAAGCAGAAGATGTGGCAGCAGCAGGAACCTTAAAAGTAAAGAGCAGGATCCTTGGTTCTGATATGGAAGCTGTTGCGAATGTCGATGTGAAATATGCGGTGGCAACAGGTGATCTGGAATACACATCAACAGGAACAGTAAGCAAGGACAAGACCGTAAACGGTGCAGGTTTGAGCGTACGTATCGATCAGGGCGGAAAGCCGACCGAATATGCAGCAGGTTTAAGTATGCTTGGCGGATCAGAAGCCGTTTATAATGTAGAAGGAAAAGGATATGAAGCATTCCGTGCTTATGTCAGCTTGAGTTTTGATAACGGACAGGATGCAGAAGGAGCCGTTTCTTTCGAAGTTTATGTTGATGATGAAAAGACACCAAGATACCGTTCCGGTGTCATGACACATGCCACCAAGAACCTGGCACTTGATGTGGATATCAAAGGTGCAAAGACCGTAAAACTGGTGACAAAAACGGAAGATTCCAGTGTAGATAACAGCAAGAATATCGGTAACTGGTGTGACACGAAATTTGTTTCTTCCAATGTGGAGGTCAAGAGTGCAAAACTGAAAGAAAAAGATTTCTACTATGCAGAAAAAGGGGCACAGCCGTCCCTGCCGCAGACAGCAGAAGTACAGGTAGATGATACCCATACCGGAGCATTCCGTATTGCATGGTCTGAGATTGATACATCAAAAGCAGATGTGGTCGATGTAGAAGGAACAGTTCTTGGGATCGCTGATCCGGAAAATCATAAGGTAAAAGCAAAGGTAATCGTTGATTTTAACAATGTAGTTAAAGTGCCGGCACTGATGAATAAGATCGGTGAATGGGAAGTAAAAGAAGCCTTTGACTATGTTGAGACAACAGGAACAAAGACCAATATCAAAGATATTGAAGATATCACAGCCAAATCGTCCGTTATTTATAAATGGACAAACAATATGCTGATCGAGAATTGCCATAACTATGGTTTTGATTACGGGGTATATCCGGGAACAAACAGTGCAAATCCGGAATATCTGATCGTGCGTGCACCGGCGATCAAAGGTTTTGTCCTTCGAGGAACCGGCTCAACAGATGGAAATGCAAATCAAAACTTTACTTTCTATACTTCGGCAGACGGAGAAAACTGGAAAGAATTCAAAGATTACACAAAAACAACCGATACTTCCGTAAGCGGAAGCTGGCCGAGCAGACTTTATACAGCAACACAGCTGCCGGATGACACAAACTATATCAAGATTGCATATCCGACCGGAAATACATGGCAGTTCAATATGAACAAACTGCAGCTGACCGGTGGCGAAGTAATTCCTGAAGGAAAAGCAGTTGTCAGTCTGGATGCAAACGGCGGAAGCCTTCCGGAAGGAACAAGTACAAAACGTACTCTGAACAAAGGCGACCAAGCAGGAGAACTGCCGACACCGACCAGAAACAGACACAACTTTAAGGGCTGGTTTACACAGCCGGAAGGTGGAGAAAAAGTAACAGAAGAAACTGTGGTTTCAGATTCTATAATCCTCTATGCACAGTGGGAAAAATCAACCAAAGCAGAAGACGTACCTGTTTACTTTGTGGACTGTGGTGCAAATGCTTTCTCAGCAGAAGGAAAAGCATATAGAAAGGATTACACAGATACGCTGAAAAACACAGTACCGGATCAGGCATACAGTGAAACAAGCGGATGGGGATTCACAAATCCGGCATCCGAAGTGGAAGCAAACGGAAGCGGGGATGCCTATACGACGATCCGCAACTTTAAAGCAGGAAACAATCAGAAGACCATGACCTACAAATTTGCACTGGATGCAGGAACGTATGAAGTGGTAACCGGATTCTGTGATCCATGGGCACAGTGGGCAGGCGATGACCGCCATACAAAGATTACTGTGGCAGATGAAGCAGGAACCGAACTGGCTGTACACGAAGACCACAAGATCAGCGGCAGCAAAGACAGTGTGACACTGGAAAATATCACACTTTCAGAAGCAGGCAATGTGACTGTGAACTTAAGTCCGCTGAAAAAAGTGGACAGCAACATCGACAGCTGTGATGTGCTGGTAAGCTTTATCGTGATCGTGAAAAAAGCAGCAGAGCAGCCGGATATTCCGAAGACAGATACAAAAGCAGGACTGAAGGCAGCCATTGACCTGGCAAAAACGCTGAAAGCAGATGACTATACAGCAGCATCTTACAAAGCACTTTCTGATACGATCGCAAGTGCGGAGAAAGTATATGCAGAAACAGAACCAAGTGCAGAAGCAGTCCAGACACAGATCAATGCTCTGGCAGAAGCAGTCAGAAATCTGAAATCTGCAGCAGCAGATACGAAAAAAGACCTGACACAGCAGATGAAAGAAAAAGATGCAGAATTAGCAGCAAAAGATACCGAACTGAAAACAGCACAGAAGAATGTGTCAGATCTGGATGATCAGCTTAAAAAAGCAGAAAAAGATCTGGCGGATCTGAAAAACGGAAGCGAAGCAGAAAAAGCAGAACTTCAGAAACAGATCAACAGCTTAAAAGAACAGCTCGATGAAGCAAACGCAAAAGTTACGGTTCTGAAAGCAGAAAAAGAGAGACTGACAGAAGAAAAAACATCCCTGCAGACAGAACTGAAAAAAGCTCAGGAAGATGCAGCGAAGAAAAAAGCAGAGGAAGCAGAAGCACTCAAAAAAGCTCAGGAAGAAGAGAAGAAAGCCAAAGAAGAACTGCAGAAACTGAAAGATGCCATGACACTGAAAACAGGTGATACCATTACTGTAAAGGGCGTAACATATCGTGTGACCAATGCAGAAGCAAAGACAGCGGAAGCTTATGGCGTGGTAAACAAAAACCAGAAACACATCGAAGTAGCCGCAACGGTTAAGATCAAAGGAAGTACCTGCAAAGTAACGGCAATCGCAGATCAGGCATTTGCCGGAATGAAAAAAGCAACAAAAGCTGTGATCGGCAAGAATGTGAGCAAGATCGGCAAAAAAGCATTCAACGGCGATGGAAAACTTAAGAGCATCACAGTAAAAAGCAGGAAACTGAAAACGGTCGGTAAACTGGCACTGAAAGGCATCAACAAAAAAGCAGTGATCCGTATACCGAAGTCAAAGAAAAAAGCTTACAGGAAACTTTTCAAAGGCAAAGGACAGAAAAAGAGTGTCATTGTAAAGTAGTAAGTTCATAAATCCAAAACGCATATCACCTTAAAAACAGCAGAAAAACCACAGACAGCGTAAAAACGGTTCTGTGGTTTTTTTGTATCGTACAGAAAAAATTACCAAAAAATAAAAAATATTCCATATGTTTTTGTGAAGAAATTTTGTATAGTTATGGTAAGCAAAATTTTGTTTTTACTAAACACAACAAAGGGAACAAAGAAAAATAAAGGAGGGCAATATGAACTACAAAAAGTATTTAAGTGGTGTTCTGGCAGCAGCGATGGTACTTAATACCGGAGCAGTGAGTGTCCTGGCAGCAGGGACTGATACGTCCGTGCAGGAAGCATCTCAGACACAGACATCATCAACACCGGAAACGGTATACGTCAATTCATATGATGGAAAGGAGCGTTCCGTTTCTTTTAACGATCACTGGAGATTTTATCTGGGAGAATTAAACGGCGCGGAAGCAGTTTCTTATAATGATTCTTCCTGGGATGATGTGACGCTTCCGCATGATTACAGCATCGACCAGGGATTTTCAACAGCAGCACCGGCAGAGCAGGAGAGCGGCTATGTGCTTGGAGGCACCGGATGGTACCGCAAAAGTTTTACACTGGATGAGAGCATGCAGGGAAAGACGGTCAGCATTGATTTTGACGGTGTTTACATGAATGCAACCGTTTATCTGAACGGTGAAAAGCTGGGAACACATCCATATGGTTATACCCCATTTTCTTTTGTGCTTCCGCAGGACAAACTGAAATTCGGATCGGAAGAAAACGTGATCACGGTCAAAGTAGATCATAAACAGCCGTCCAGCCGCTGGTATTCCGGTTCCGGTATTTACCGTGACGTAAAACTTACCGTTGCAGATCCGGTACATGTGGCAAATTACGGAACGACCGTGACAACCCCGGATATTGAAAGCGGAAAAGGAACCGTAAGCGTGGTAACGGAAGTACAGAATGACAGCAGCGAAGCAGCTGATGTTTCTGTAAAACAGACGGTTTATGAAAAAGGCAGTGACGTCCCGGCAGCAGAGGGCGAAAAGACAAAGGTACAGAGTGTTGCAGCGGGCAAAACAGCCAGGATCGAGGCCAGTGTCACCGTTGCAGACCCAAAGCTCTGGGATACGGAAAATCCAAACCTCTATACCGTAAAAACAGAAGTTTATGTTGGAGATACCTTAAAAGACAGCTACCATTCTGACTTTGGCTTCCGCTGGGTAAACTTTACTACAGAGAAAGGTTTCTATTTAAATGGAAAGAACATCAAACTGCACGGAGTGTCCATGCATCATGACCAGGGTTCTCTTGGATCCGAAGCCTGGGAGCGTTCTGTGGAACGTCAGGTACAGGAGTTAAAACAGATGGGAGTCAATGCCATCCGTGTAACACATAACCCGGCATCCCAGGTACTGATCGATGTGTGCAACCGTGAAGGCATCATGCTGGTGGAAGAAGCCTTTGACTGCTGGCTTTCCGGAAAAGCAGGAAATACCGAGGATTATGGTAAATGGTTCTACCAGACCATTGAGAACGGCAACCAGATCGTAAATGGCAGAGAGGGCGAAAAATGGGCAGAATTTGACCTCAAAGCCATGGTAAGACGAGGAAGAAACAATCCTTCCATTATTATGTGGAGCCTTGGAAATGAAATCTTTCAGCAGCTGATCGACGGGAATGTAACCGGTCAGTATCCGGAAGTGGCAAAAAAACTGATCACCTGGACCGGAGAAGAAGATGCGACCAGATATGTAACCTTTGGTGACAATCAGGTAAAGAGCAATGTCTGGGCAGACAATAATCAGGTAAACACAGCACTTGTTTTTGCAGAAGCAGCAAAATATGGCGTGCCGGGAGGTCTGGTAGGATTTAACTACGGAAGCTCCGGACAGATCAGCAACGGACACAGCAGAGGATGGCTGGTCTATGGTTCTGAGACAGCCTCTTCCGTAAACAGCCGTGGCGTTTACGACAGGAAGAACAGCAACAGTGACAATGGAAGCGGAGACCGCCGACTGACTTCTTATGATAAAAGTGCAGTAGGCTGGGGACATCTGGCAAGTGCAGGGCTGTGGATCACGATGCAGCAAGAATTTAATGCAGGCGAATTTGTCTGGACAGGTTTTGATTATATCGGTGAACCGACCCCATATAACTGGCAGGGAACCGGTGCAAACGGAACCTGGCCGAACATTGCAAAGAACTCTTACTTTGGTATCATTGACACGGCAGGTATCCCAAAAGATTCCTATTATCTGTATCAGAGCCAGTGGAATGACAACGAAAATACCCTTCATGTTCTCCCGGTATGGAATGAAGATGAGATCATGCTCGATAACAGCGGCAAGGCAGAGGTTGTAGTTTACAGTGATGCTCCTGTTGTGAAACTTTATCTGAACGGCAAAGAAATCGGAAGTGCGACAGCGACACACACCGATACACCGACCGGTGGTTATCAGAATTATACAAGCGGAACAGGATGCTTTGACAGTAGCAAGGCGAGCGGACATACTTCCCTGTATGCAACATTCCAAGTACCTTATGAGGCGGGAACACTGGAGGCAAAAGCATTTGAAGCAGACGGTGTGACCGAGATCAAAGACACGGACGGACGTAATGTGGCAGAGACGACCGGAAAGGGATCCAAACTTACTGTAAAAGCAGACCGCAGCGAGATCACGGCAGACGGCAAAGATTTAAGTTTTGTTGAGATCGATGTAACGGACAGAGACGGCAGAGAAGTAAACGGTGCAGAGCCGCAGATCCATGTTGCCGTAGAAGGTGACGGCAAGCTCCTTTCACTTGATAACGGTGTTCAGAACGATACCACTTCTTACAGTGAACCGACCAGAAAAGCCGGTAAAGGAAAACTGATCGCGATCGTTCAGTCCACAAAAGATGCCGGAAGCTTTACCGTAAAGGCAACTTCAGACGGATACACTGCAGCACAGACTGTCGTTACCACAGTTGCAGACGGCAGTGGAGTAACCGGAGAAAAGACCGTTGTAAGCTATGAGATCGCAAAGAATTATTATGTAAAACAGGGAACGAAACCAGTTCTCCCATCCGAAGTAAAGATCCATTATTCTGACGATACTTCCGAGACAAAGAAAGTAACCTGGGATGCATTTACCGGAGAAGAAGAAACGTATTCGGTATCCGGTACGGTAGCAGATCTGAATATGCGTATCACGGTCAATGTCAGTGCAATCGGCCAGACAGCAGGTGTCCTGAATTATTCCGCAGCAGTCGGAAAAGATGCAGAAGTCAGCCTTCCTGCAGCCAGACCGGCAGTTCTTGCAGACGGAACAATCCTGGCAGCAGAATTTCCGGTAAAGTGGGATATTCCAAAAGATCTGACAGCGACAATCGGAACAAAGAATGTAAAAGGAACGGCAACCGTATTTGACCAGAACTTTGAAGTGACTGCAGCAGTCAGAGTTACCAATGGAGAATACAAAGACGGTGCAGAAGCCCTTGGCAACGTGCCGGAAATGTATTACAACGGTACATCCAGCAAAGAAGATGCATCTGTTGCAGATGTCCTGGCGAAACTGCAGGATGATAAGACAAGTGCCGATGATGTGGCATGGAGCGGAAAAGGAACCCTCGATTTCCGTCTGGATACAGCGATTGAATTGAAAGGATTCACAATGTATCTGAAAGATACCGCACCGACTTCCGGAACGATCAAAATCTATGCATCCGGCGACAACGGAGTCAACTGGACGCCGGTAGACTGCACGGTAACAAATAAAAAAGAAAAAGGTGTGACGGTTCGTACTTACAATGTAAAAGAAACCGTTTCCGAAACCTATTTCCGTGTAGAATTTACCAAAGATGCCACCCTGGCGGAATTGGAAATGAATACAAGGATCCCGAGCTTTACGGTAGGGTCAGAAGCAGCACTTTCCAGTCTGAAAGTGGGCGGTCACATTGCGGATGAAGCAAGCCTGAAAAAAGGCTGGTTTGGCGTAAATGAAACAGAATTTGATGCGGCAGACCTTACAGCAGAAGGGAAAGACAATGCAAGCGTGACCATTCTTGACAAAGATGCAGACGGTGTGATCCGTATCCTTATTGAATCTGAAGATCATCTGATGCGTGCCATCTATCCGGTTATGCTCGGAAAAGACAATACAGCAAGCGACAGTGCTTCCGATGCATCTATGGATTATGATTATAGGAACATGACACTGCGTGCACCAAGTGAAGAAGGCAGCGGTTCTGTTGCAAAAGCGGCAGATGGAAATACCGGTACCATCTGGCATACAAACTGGGGAAGCGGAAGTGGACCGACAGACCTTCGAAATGATCCGGATAACCGTTACTTGCAGATTGAACTGAAAGAAACAGAAAAGATCAATGCACTGCGTTATCTGCCGAGAAGCAGCGACACAAACGGTATCGTTACAGAGTACAGCATCAAAGTAAGTACAGATGGCGAAAACTGGACGGAAGTTGCAAAATCAGATGCAGACAGCACATGGAGCAAATCCGTAGAATGGAAACTGGCACAGTTTGCACCGGTCGATGCGAAATATATCCGTCTCTATGGTGTGTCAACCGTAGGACAGTCTGCAGCAGAAGTAAATAAATATATGTCTGCAGCAGAAGTAAGGGTACGCTACGCTGCACAGGAAATTTACCGTGACAATACAACCGTAACACTGGAAGATCGCAGCTTTGATTACACCGGAAGTGCACTCACACCGAAACCGGTTGTTACTTACAAAGCATCCGAAGATGCACAGGCAGTGACCCTGACAGAAGGTACAGACTATGAAGTAAGTTATAAAAATAACACAGAACCTGGAACAGCAACGATTGTTGTGACAGGAAAAGGTGCTTACCAGGGTGTTGTAGAAGAAAACTTCGTGATTAATGCAGTAGATATAACTGTAGCGGATTATGAAGCGATCGCAGTTACAACAGCAAAAGGAGTCTGCCCGGCTCTTCCGGGAACCGTCATTGCACATACCAACGTCGGTGATCAGGTACTGGATGTACAATGGGATGAAATCAGTGCAGAACAGTTAAAACAGATCGGAACCTTTAGCACGGGCGGAACCGTGGTTGACACCAATGCACGCATCACAGCAGAAATAACTGTAACTGCCGTAATAGGTGTGCAGCAGGTATCCGTGGCAACAGCAAAAGGGACAACACCTTCCATGCCGGAAACAGTAACTGTATACTACAGCAACGGTGAAAAACAGCAGCAGGAAGTTGTATGGGATCTTGCAGATGCAGATTTCAGGAATCCTGGAATCGTAGAAGTTTACGGAACAGTTGGAAAAGCAGTTACTAGGGAAACTGTACTTCAGGCAAAAGCGTCGGTCCGTGTGGCAGATGTGACAGCAGATGCAAACAATACACCGACCGATACAAACCTGGCACTGAATGCAGACGGTTCCTCTAAAACAAGAGAATGGCCAAGGACTTTCGCATATTTTTCATCTTCCAACGATCTTGTATATAATGCAGTTGATGGAAATAAAAATTTTGACAGCACATCCGGCAAGAAAATCTGGTGTGACTGGGAAAGCGGCAAATATCATACCAACGCAGATGCAGCCGTAGGAGACTCCGATCATCTGCCGTTTGTGATCAGTGCCTTCGGAAAAGAAGATTCCACCGCAGATTCAGATCAGAAGAAATATACCGTAAATAAAGTTTCCATTGGATTTATGGAAGAAGATGGAAGTGCAGCAAACAAAGTCAGACTTCCAAAAGATTACAAGATCGAGTATTACAGTGCGAACGACGGTGTGATCCCGGCAAACAGACTGGGCAACGATTCTGCAAACAGCTGCAGCAATATCAAAGGCTGGGGAGCAGACAACCCTCTGAAAGCACACACCGGCTGGACAGAAGTAGCATATGTCGGCGGCAAACCATCCGTACCGTCTCTTGCAAATTTCAAAGAGATGGTCAATGTAGAATTTGAAGCAGTTGAAACCACAGCGATCCGTATCACCCTGACGCCGCAGGACAACAACTGGACCGGACTGGAAGAATATGAAGTATACTATACCCCGATCGAGAAATATGGAGATTACGAAGTAACTTCTATTAAAGTGGACGGACAGGAAGTACTGGCACAGTTTGATGCAGATACAAAGACCCTAAATCTGGATGCCAGATCAGGTGTGATCACAGCACAGGCAACAAACAATGCATCCGTAACGGTTCTGGATGCCGTAAACGGAACTGCAAAAGTGCTCTTCCGGCCGGAGAACGGCGATGAAAACAAAGCACAGGAATACACCGTAAACTTTAAACAGAGTGAAACACCGGAAGAGGATCACAGCAAAGATGGATTAAAAGCAGTGATTGATCTGGCAGAAAAACTGAATGCAGAAAATTATACGGCAGAAAGCTATGCAAAACTGACCGCAGCACTGGCAGCAGCAAAAGAAGTCTGCGATGCAGAAAATGCAACCGTGGAAGAAATAAGTGCACAGATCAGTGCAATCTCGGATGCAATCAAAGGACTGGAAAGTGCAGACAAGGCGGCAAATGAAGATCTGAAAAAACAGCTGGAAGAAAAGACAAAGCAGCTGGAAGATAAAGAGAGAGAACTGGCAGCAGCAACAGAAAATGTGACAACACTTCAAGATAAAATCAAAGATGCACAGGATCAGCTGGCTGCACTGGAAGGTACGTCAGCCGAAGAAAAAACAGCTCTTGAAAAACAGATCGAAGCACTTCAGGGGAAATTGAATACAGCAAGGGCAGAAGTCCTGACACTGAGCGGCGAAAAAGCTTCTCTGGAAGAAGAAAAAGCAGCTCTGCAGGCAGAACTGAAGAAAGTTCAGGATCAGGCAGCAAAAGACAGTGCAGAAGCTGAGGCAGCAATCAAAAAGGCTCAGGAAGAAGCCCGGAAAGCAAGAGAAGAGATTGAAAAACTGAAAGATTCTCTGACACTGAAAAACGGTGATACCGTTACCGCAGGTGGCGTACAGTACCGTGTAACCGATGCGGCAGCCAAGACAGCAGAAGCATATGGCACTGCAAAGAAGAACATCAAGACCATCAACGTGACAGCAACGGTAACCATCAAAGATGTGACATGCAAAGTGACTGCAATTGCAGATCAGGCATTTGCCGGCCAGAAGAAAGCCACCAAAGCCGTGATCGGTGCAAACGTAACGAAGATCGGCAAGAAAGCATTCTATGGTGACAGCAGACTTAAGAGCATCACTGTGAAGGGCAAAAAGCTGAAAATGGTCGGTAAGCAGGCACTGAAAGGCATCAACAAACATGCAGTGGTTCGCGTACCGAAAGCAAAGAAAAAGGCATACAAAGCACTGTTCAAAGGAAAAGGACAGAAAAAAAGCGTAAAAGTAAAGTAGTAAAGTAATAAAAATGAAATCAGCCATTTGATGTATGCGACAGAAAATGCAGGGTTATCAAAGAAATAAAAGGTGTTGCCGATGATGACCGCCAGATTCTGTCTGGTTAAAATGACCGCCGGACTTTTTAAGAGTCCCGGCGGTCATTTTTTTCGATTTTATTGCTGTCAGAGCCAATCGAACAGCCAGAAGCAAATGCACTCCGGCAGGGACAGAATAAAAAATAAAATAAAAAAACAAAAAAATAAAAAAAACACTTGCATTTTGAAAAGAAAGATGATATATTAATGGAGCT